>Ga0116217_10001005_pt1 | contig 28140 bp, 18 predicted proteins | sample Sb_taG_6_FD_89697 | JGI IMG/M metagenome (GOLD analysis project Ga0116217, IMG submission 89697) | Peat soil microbial communities from Weissenstadt, Germany - Sb_50d_4_PS metaG | ecosystem: Environmental > Terrestrial > Soil > Wetlands > Peat | place: Germany: Weissenstadt | collected 2010-09-21 | reverse complement strand
CGCCACAGGCGGTGTTCGACCGGCCGCTGGTGGGAGGAATTTACTGCGCCATTCCGGCGCATGTGTGCGTCCTTGTCGAGTTCCAGTCCGACGAAATGGCGGTCTACTCGTTCGATCGCGAAAAGGGGAGAGGGGCAGAGTTGGGCAGGATCAAGATCGGCATCCGACACCAGCTCGACCTTTCACCGGACGGGACGCGAGTAGCGGTAATATCGGACAACCGGATTCGCATCCTCGAGTTGGCGTCGCGCCGGACGGAGGGCGTCTCCCCTCCAGGCTGGAAGCGCTTTGGCCGGTTCAGTTGGGCGCCCGACGGAAAGGGACTTTATGCCGTCGGTGGGGCGCCTGGCCGGACGGTGATCTTTCATATGGACTTCCAGGGTCATGTGTGGCCGCTCTATGAGGTGGCGGACGAGTTCGATGCGCACGTGGCGCCGTCGCCGGACGGACGGCGATTGGCGCTGGGCTTGCGGACTTCGACGCGCAATGCGTGGATGGTCGAGGGGTTCTGAAGGCGTATAGGAAGCGTATAGGAAGACGATGCAAGGGCTCCCAATAGGAGCAACTGACCACCATTTTGACGGTCGGCAGGAGTCGGTTCCATCGGATATCGTGGTACGATTTCGCGCCATGGTGCTGCCGTTGGAACTTAACGGATCGGGCCAACGGTGGGGGATTTGAGGCTGGCCCGGATATGCCGCGCTGTGGCGCCAGTTGCTCTGAAATCTCTTGGCGCTTCAACTCGAATGGGGCTCGCCGCAACAACTCGTCGCGAACTCAGAGACGTGCCCGACCGGGCAACACAATGGCTGGATATCCGGCGACGAATGCCGTCGGAATATGATGGGAAGTGGCAGGGGAGTTGCGTGACATCTGACCACTTTGTTATCACCCACATCACGGCGTTCATCGAGCGGCACGGCTACGCCTTGTTGTTCTTTTGGGTGCTGGCGGAACAGGGTGCCATTCCGCTACCTTCCATTCCGTTGCTGGTGACGGCAGGGGCGCTGGTTCGGCTCGGCCGGCTGCAGATGCTGGGTGCAATCGCGTGTTGCGTCGGCGCCGCATTGGTCGCGGACACTGTCTGGTTCCAGCTCGGGAGGCACCGCGGCCAGCGGGTTTTGCATTTTCTATGCCGCGTCGCGCTGGAACCAGATTCCTGCGTTCGCCGGACCGAGAACGCATTTTTGAAATATGGTTTGAACAGTTTGCTTGTCTCGAAATTTGTTCCGGGACTCAACGCGGTCGCCTCGCCACTAGCCGGCAGTTCTGGTGCCCGGTATTGGCGATTTCTTGTTTACGATAGTGCCGGCGCCGTGATCTGGAGCGCCACGTACCTGACCCTGGGTTTTATCTTCTCTGAGCAGTTGGAAACCGTAGTCGGCTACGCATCACGCCTGGGCTCGAGCCTGCTGAGCCTGGTCGTGGGCCTGTTCGCACTTTGGATCTGCTGGAAGTTCATTCAACGCCGCCGATTCCTCAAACAGTTGAACGTGGCTCGGATTACACCAGAGGAACTTCGCGATCGGCTGGCAGCCGGCGAGGACCTGTTGATTGTGGACCTGCGCACCAAGTTGGACGGAAACTCCAGCACGTTTCCCGGCGCGGTCCGGATTTCTTCCGAGGATCTGATGTCCGGCGCGCAGGCGATTCCACGGGACCGTGACATCATCTTGTTCTGCAGTTGACCCAACGAAGCCTCCAGCGCCCGTGCGGCGCTGCTCCTCAAATCGCAAGGCATCATTCGAGTGCGCCCTCTCCAGGGAGGAGCGGACGCGTGGGCGAAACTGGCAGGATAGAGAGACCGGTCCAAATGCCGACTGCGCCGGTGCCCATCACTTTCCGCCTGCCAGTCTTCGGATGTGCGGCCAGATTAGGAATGACAAGTCGGCTTCCGGCCGGTTTAGCCACCCGATGACCCAGCCCGCGTACCCGGCCGCGAGGGCCGCCGCGGGCAGTTCGTGAAATGCGCGCGGATCACCCCAAAGCAGCCCGCGAGTCGGGTCGAAAAGCGGCGCTACCGAGGAGGAATCCGGTTCAACCTTCCAGATCGGACTTCTGGACTGCCCACAAGCCAGTTTCCTAGAAGGCGGTTTCACCTCCCCGATCTTACGGGCACGCCCTCCGCACGCTTGGCCAGTCTGGGCCAGGAGGGTCAACGGCCCTTTGCGGCTCCGAGCTGATGCCAATCCGTCAGCACTGTGCCTTTCCGTTTGAAAGCGTGTCCGGCGATGAACGAGATGAGGAGCAGAAGGCTCACGAAGATCGCGCTGAATCTGCTTACGATCCATAGCGCGTCAACCAAGTTGGCCATCAACCTGGCGTTCGGATCCGCCGGGGACTACAGTTATCGCGCTTTGCGGACGGCGACAGGTGTTGTGATCACCGCTTCTTCGTCGAATCCTATAATGTCCCGGAGCTTGTGGGTGGACGAGACGGGCGTAGTGCGCGGGCACGCCGGGGCGGGGGGAGTTGCCAAGACCGCTTATTGCACGGTCCAGGTCGCCATGGCCTGCCAGCCGGTGTTATTAGCCTCGTTCCCATCCCGGGCGGCCAGATAGAAAACGCGGTTGCCCGTGAAACCGGCGCCGAACTCCAGATTCAGATTCAGCGAGAGTTCGTTGCCCGAGGTATTGACAACCCCGGAGCTTCCCCAAGTGACGGTGCACTGACCGTTGCCGAGACTGCCCGCTACGCTCAGCAGTTGTCCGGGCAGCAGGCCATTGCCGGCGTCATTCATCAGGTATAGAGTGTTTGTGGCGCGGGCGTATGCCAGGTAGCACGCCTGGCGGCCGTCCAGGAAATTGTTCACCAGAATGTCCATCACGCCCAAATCCTGAAATCCCTTGGTATCCGAAAACTTGAAGCTGAAAGTTGCTGTCGCGGCTCCCCGCCCGGGTGATTCGCTCTCGACGGCCGTGGTCGTAGTCAGCTGGGCCGGAATTCTCCACACTCCCATCGCCTGCCAACCGGAAGACTGTTCCGCGGTGGTGCGCGCCGCCATATAGATCACTTTGTTGCCGGCAAAGGCGGCGCTCGACGCCAAATTCAGCGCGAGAGCCAGGCTGGTTCCGCTGCGCGTCACGGGCGCGGCGCCCCAACTGACCGTGCACTGGCTGTTGGCAAGCGTCCCGGCGGCGTTCAACACGGCGGCGGGCAGGAGGCCGGCGCCCGAATCATTCACCAGATACAACGTGTTGGAAGGCTGGCTGTAGGCGAGGTAACAGGCATTCCTGCCGTCCAGGAAATTATTCGCCAGTATGTTCAACACGCCCATGTCCTGCCAGCCGACCGGGTCGTTGAACACGAACGTCATTGTCTGGCTGGACGAACCGCCGGCCGCCGGACTTACTCCGGTCGGCCCGAATGGATTGTCGGCCCAGACGGTCACGGTGAGGGTCGCGGACATTTTCACTTCCCCGGAGGTATAGATGATATCCGCCGGTTGGAAATAATAAGTGCCTGTTTGCAGAGCCTGGTTGCCGTATCCCAACAGGCTGGCTGCATCGGACGTGGAGAAGTCTGAAAGGATGGAGCTCGTTCCCACCGCCGGCGCACTTCCGAAGCGCCCGTAGACCAGAAGGCCGTTGGACGTGACCACATCCATGCGGTACGCATTGGCAGGCACCGTGATGGTGAAGGGGCCCCCGACAAAGATGACGCAACCGGAAAAACCCAGCGCAAAACAGATGTAAGTGTCGTCCAGCGAGACCGTCTGGCTGATGCCCGACGTGATTGGAGTCTGCGCGCCGGCCACGCTTGCGAACCCGGCCAAAGTGAGTATGGCCAGGGCTGGTGAGAGTTTCAGAGTCACTGGAGTGTGCCGAGCCGATCTTATCATTCGACGAGATCCGCAATTGTATTAACCTTGGAGAGCGTCACCGGAAAATCCCGGAGGGGGACAGGCCTGCCGAGCTCTCCTGCTACCACGAGGGCGAGCTGGCCCCCCCATGCTCAAATTCGGCCAGGAGTACGTTGATAAGGGAACACAATACTACGAGGACTATAGTGTCACGCGGTCCGGTCCGGGCTCGCCCAAGTAGATGTCTTCTGAATGGTCCCCCACCCGGATGGAACCGCCCTGGATACTGTTTGGTCCCAGTTTCGGAGATCTCGGTTTCATGGCCAGTAGCGCCGTTTCCGAGCACTCCGTGCCACCGCCGGAGTAATCTTTAGCGCGACGAACCATCGGTAAAACGCTGGGCGACTACCGGCGAGTGATTATCAGCGAAGCCGCGGTCGCAGGCGCTTCCGCCAGCCGAGGATTTATGCAGCGACGTGGACCGGTAACACACAGCGTCATTCCCGGGCAATGGTCCGAGAGATTTGATGCCGAGGTGGCGGTTAGGCGATGGCGGAACAACTTCCGGACCAGCCGACCTTCGTGCGCTTCAAACTATCTAAAAAGACAACCGCGCGCTCAGCTGAAACTCCCGCCCCGGCGTTGTGGCCTCCGTTATGCTCCCGAACTGCGGCGTATTTACAAATCGGTTCGGCGTTCCCCAGTTGGAATGATTGAGAGCGTTGTAGGCCTCCGCCCGCATCTCCAGGCGCACTCGCTCCATGATGGAAAACGATCGCGTCATGGCGGCGTCCATGGTCTGCATCCCCGGCCCGTATACCGTGTTGCGCCCCACGTTGCCGAAAGTGTATGCCGCGGGCGTGGCGAATGCGGCGGGGTTGAACCATGCGTTCGTGTTGCCGGTTCCGGGCCCGAATACCGGCTGACCGGTATAGTTGGCGCGAATGGGATTCTCGCCCACCACCGTGCCGGCGTTGGCCGTGTCGCCGTAGACCGAGATCGTGAAAGGAAAGCCGCTCTGCACCTGATATAGCGTGGATAGTCTCCAGTTGCGCGTCAGCGTGCGGACGGCGCGGCGCTGTCCGGCTGCGGGAAGCTCGTATACGGCGCTCAGGACAAAGCGGTGCCGCACGTCGCAGGCCGGGCCTTTTTCGGCGTCGAGATCGCGGCTGTTCTGCGGAATCGCCGATTCGAACATAGGCGAACGGAAATCCGGCGCATTGCTCAGGTTCTTTGAATAGGTGTAATTGGCCAGCAGGGTCAGCCCTTTGGAATACCGCCGCCGCAGGTTGATGTATCCCGCGTCATACCAGCTTCTCGCCGTGTCTTCGAGCATGTTTACGGTACTTACGGGAAAGGTGAGCCCCGTCGACGCGACGTTTGCCGGTATCACCGTGCCGGGCAGGAACGTCGCCGTCGGATAAGGCCGCCGCGGCTGCAGCGTGCCCGGCCCCGGCAGATCGTTGTTGATCAGGTCCGAGCGCTGCAGATGGAATCCGCGCTCGCCGTGATATCCAATCTCGACAGTAATGTCGTGTCCCAGGCTTTTCTGGGCCGATGCGCTCCACTGCTGGATGTACTGCGCCGGCGCGTGGGGATCGAACGCCGTGAAGCTCACCACCGTGCTCCCCAGCACCGGCTGAGGGAAGTTGAAGCCGTTGATGGAGGGCGTGAAGTTATCGCTCTGTTGCGTGATCGGAAAGACCAGCGGGACGTTGTGCAGCTGGTTGCACCAAGTGTTCAAATCCACTGGCGTATAGAAAATTCCGTAGGCCGCCCGCACCACCAGGCCCGCGCTCTCCAAGTGGTGCACAATGCCGAGCCGCGGAGCGAAACGCAGCTTATTCGGGTACATCAGCCCGCGTGGCATTCCGCTTTCGCCGCCGATGAACGCCGCCAGTCCCGTGCTGGTCTGATACAGATTGCTCCAATGGCGCGAGGTATCCACCAGGGGCGCCATGAATTCATACCGCATACCCACGTCGATCGTGGTGTGCGGCGTCACGCGCCAAGTATCCTGCACGAAGGCGTCCGCCGACCACTGCCGCAAGTCCATGGTGGGGACTCCGTTCTGCACCTGCCGCGTGGCGGGAAGACCCAGCAGAAAACTCGCCAGCGCGTCGCCCGTGCCGTCGTTGGTCGCGGTCTGAGTCGTAAATCCATTGGTGAACGTGTAGTAGCCGCGGCTCTGCACCAGCGCCCACATCGGCCAGATGTACCAGCGATAACTACCGCCGAACTTCAGGCTGTGTGCGCCCCGCTGCCAGCTCAGCGTGTCGCGGCCTTCCAGCATGGTGTCCCACATGTGCATGGGCGTGGCCAGCCAGGAATCTCCGAAGGGCGAGTAGCCCTGCACATTGAAAGAGGGAGCGCCCCAGGCGCCCTGGCCGCCAAAGTTGACGCCGGTAATTCCGAGCGCGTCCACGATGTCGTTGACCCCGTTGTTCTCCGTGTAGTGAAACATGGCCAGCCGGGACGCTGTGACCGACGCCATATTGACCAGCGTGGGCGACATAATATGCGTCCAAATGATCGACCCGTTCTGGCCCATGTTGTTGTGAAAGAAGCCATAGCCCGGCAGGTTTTGGGGAAAGAACCCGTGTTCGGCGGTCACCGAGTAGCGCCCGTTGAGAAAATCGCCTCCGTTGAAGATCCGGTCCACGCGGACCGTTCCCTGATTGGTAGTGAGCCGCGAGTCGCGCACGTCCAGCAGGTTATTCGAGTCCTGGCCGCCGCTGTTGCCCAGAACCGTCGGCGTCCCCATCATGGTCATGGCGCCCATCATGCCGTTGTCCATATTAGGCAGCGGGGTGTAATCCCGAAGCATCTTGAAAGCCGCCGGATTCAGCCGGGTTGCCGGAATCACGTTGCCCGGAAATGGACTGCGAATCACCTGGGGATTCGACGCGCCCGCCGGCAGCGCCGGATTGTAGGCCGAGTTTGCTACGGAGCTCGAAGGATCAAATATATTCGTTCCGCTTTGGCTGAAATCTCCTCCACCTTCCGCGGCGCTGGGGACAGTGTCAATCGAGGTCTGAGCCTGTGTCTGGCGGTAGCCTTCATAATTGGCGAAGAGAAACGTTTTCTTGCCGTAAACCGGACCGCCCAGCGACGCGCCGAAATTGTGCTGGATCAGAAATGTGGTTCCAGGCATTTCGTTCCAGGTGCGCGCATCGAGCGCGCTGTTGCGCAGGTACTCGTACCCCGTCCCGTGGAACTGGTTGGTGCCCGCTTTCGTGATGATGTTCACCTGCCCGCCGCCGGCCCCGCCCATCTCGGCGCGGTAGCTGCCGGTCTGCACCTGAAACTCCTGCACTGAGTCGGGTGACGGGCTGAAGTTCTGCGTGTTAAACGTCGGATCGGTGTTAATCGCGCCATCCAAGAGGAAATAGTTCGCATTCGGGCGGTTGCCGCCGATGGTGATGGCCGATGCCTGTCCGGGACGCCAGTATAGCGGGTTCATGGTGCCGGTCTGCGCCCCGTGACCCTGGTGCGCGCCGGGTACTGTGAGGACGAGGTCGAGTAGCATCCGCCCGTTGAGCGGCAGATCCTGGATCGATCTTGGCTCGACCACTTCACCGAGACTCGCATCCTGTGTCTTGAGCGTTTCGGCCGCGGCGGTGACCGCAACAGATTCTATCCGCTGGCCCAGTTCCATAGCGAACTCGATGCCCATCCGCTGGTTCACTTCCAGCGTCACGCTACGCGAGAGCGTCCGGAAACCGGGAGCGCCGACTTCAACGGTGAATTCCCCAGGCATCAGGTTCACTGCCTCGAACAGCCCGTCGCTGTTCGAAACCAGCGCCCGAACCGCGCCGGTATCCTTGGCCGTAATCGTCACCCGGGCGTGCTCGAGCGGCCGGTGGGAAGGGTCTTCAATCCTTCCGCTAATCGTGGCGAAATTGCTTTGTGCCAGAGCGGCAATAGAGAGACAAAACAAAGCGAGTGCGGACCGCATCAGGGAATTATATGATGCCCGGGCATCGGGATCAATAACATAGAAGCACGGCCTGGCTGCGGACACCAACATCCGTTATCAAATCTCCGCCCGATCGCAGCCCGTCGGGGAACCCCGTGGCCCCGCAGCGCCGAGAAAGCGGTTCCGGATGGCACCGTAACCCATTGGGCAGCAAAACGGCGACCGCTGACACGCTTGGGGGGATAGATCCCGCCTTGCGCCGTAGTGTTTACCATTCAAACTGACGGTTTGCCGACTCGTAGAAGTGCCGCCGCGATCTGGTCATCGCCGGATTCCCCGCATGTGGGCGCCCGACGTTTACCCCACAGGAGTGGAAGCTTGCCTGCAAGATCGGGGCTGTGAAACCGCGTTGTCGGAGACTGAGGCGAGACGGTGTTGGGCGGGCAAGCCGTCAAAAGCCATATCTGCTGCGAAATCCCCTTGCGTTCACCAGCAAAGCAGCGCTCGGGCGGCGCGCCTGCGGGCCCATCCCGCGATCACGCGGCGGAAGGCGATGGAATCGATTGCCAGCTGGCTGCGCGGCCGAGAATCCGCGCGGCCGGCGGTTTCGGTTCGGCGGGTCCCCGCCGCGGGCGCCTCCCGGCGCCGAGAGCGCCTTTGACCTCGGCGAGGCGCGTGCCGGAGCGCGAGCACGGAGGAACACGCTCAGAGTCGAGCTTCAGCGCCCGCGCTCGGATGAGAAGCCCTGCCGCCTCGCCCGATGTTGCGGGTCGCGAGCCGACGGCGCGCCCGCGCGCCGAGAACGGTGTTTCACCATGGCGTGGCGCGGCGGGCCCATCGCGCGAGCGCGCGGAGGAGGACGCCGGAGTCGAGATTCCGCGCATGAGAATCCCGGCCGTGACGCCTACAGCGCGCCTCGATTCGCGCGGGGGGAGACGGAATCGACTGGCGCGGTGGCTGCGCAGGCCGAGAGCCGCGCCGGCGGTCGCGGTTTCGGTTCGGCGCGCCCATCCTTTTTCGGCGCGACACCCAAAAGGACCCCGTGAATAAGTTCGTTCCCGCTCAGGCGCCCACCATGGCTAATCCAGATTTGCTTCACAGAACGTAGAGCCGTAGCATCCACCAGACAAGGAATAGTGCGATGACGGCCACGACGATATACCGGATCCATTGGCCCACGGTCTTCGGTTCAGTGCGGTTTTCCACGCATGGATCTTAGCATTTTGATGTCCAGTTCGTCAGTGCTGGGGCATGCGCTCAGGCGCGCGGCCGAAGGCGACGGAATCGACTGCCGCGACGGCTGCGCAGCCGAGAGGCCGCGGGCGGCGGCCGCGGCGGGCCATCGCGCGATCGCGGGGAGGACGACGCCGGAGGCGACATTCCGCGTATGAGAAGCCCGGCCGCGTCGCCCGATGTTGCGGGTTACGAGCCTGCAGCAAACCCGCGGGCCAAATCGCGCGATCGTTCGGCGGAAGGTGACGGAATCGACAAGAAGGCCCGCGATATCATCCACGCCGAAGGCGTGCGGTTCGCTGTTCCATCATCCGCGCCGGAGGCGCGTAAAGTGCTCAGCTTGTGGGAAGACATTCGCGGTGCCGATGCAAACGAACAACCACGCGAGTGCTGGGCGAGACCGGTGCGCATGTGATTTGCCCAGTGGCAAGCACGGCGTTTACGGCCGGCAAAGCGCCATTCACATATTCGTGGTGCCGGGTCACTTTTGGCGAGCAAAGTATGGTCATTTCTCGCGAGCGCCGAAGAACGTGGGCCAAGTGTGCGCGAACGGCGGGGGAACCACCGCGAATTCGGCGCGTACGCAAGAAAATGGGTGAGGAAGCGACACCGGGGAGAAAAGCGGCTATCGTGTAAGTCATGAACTGGCAGCACAACGGCGTGGCCGGCGATCTGGACCCCAATACTCCCCAGACTCCCGGCATGACTCGCGCCGCCGCCATCACCCACGCCCGAACGGGAGCGAGCAAACTGTGGGCTGGCACGGTGGTAGTCCAGCCTAACGCAAAGACCGGACCTCGTCACCACGGCCAACTCGAAACCGTCCTATACATCGTTCGCGGCAGGGCCCGCATACGATGGGGAGACCTTCCTGCCCGGACACGGCTCGGACCCCTACGAGATCCGTGCGCCCATCGGCGCGGGCTACATGGGCGAGGCGTGGAACGCGGTGGGCGCCGCAGCGCCGCACTCGCATAAGCAGAGACCCGGCTTTCCCTCAAGTCCCCTATAGTCGTATACGCGTGAACGGGATTTCGCCGGACCCTGTTCGCTGCCGATTCCCGCGAGTAGTCGCGCAGCGTTTGGTCGACGTTTCCACCGCACCATCCGGCTCGTGCTCCTGAAGATCCTGACCCGGCAAGTGGCGCCAGGTGAACTGGTTCGTCAACGCGCTGTCGGCGCTTTTCATCCCGCGCTTCGCTTTCCTCGCGGCGCGGCAAACGGGGCGGGGGTCGTGCTGATAGACCATCCTCGCGCAGGCCCCCGAGGCATGGTCCCGGCAGTACTCTCCAACGGCCTACTACCATCCCTAACTTGAGAAGACTATTCGGACAGGACTATCTCCTTCTATACTCGATCCTCAGCTCTCGGGGAACATTCATGCGCAAATTCATCCTAGTTGCCCTTGTACTCACTCCTGCCTTGTTTGGACAAGGTGGTGTGCTCGTCACGGTGGCCGGCAACGGCACCACGGGGACCTCCGGGGTCGGTGGGCCGGCCGTCAACGCCGCCCTGGCCGGCGGCGCCATCTGCGTGGACAGGTCCGATAACCTCTACATTGCGGACCCTTCGAACAACCGCGTGGTGAAGGTGGATGGCGCTACCGGCATACTCACCCTCGTCGCCGGAAACGGAACGGCATCGTCGGCGGGCGATCTCGGCCCGGCGACCCAGGCGTCGCTGAACAGTCCTTCCGGGGTGGCAGTGGACACGGCGGGCGACCTCTTCATAGTGGAGGCGTCGGGCAATCGTGTGCGCGTCGTAAACCTCGCCACCGGCATGATCGTCACAGCAGCCGGCAACGGCGTAGCCGCCTGGGCGGGGGACGGCGGCCAGGCGGTGAACGGATCCCTGAATCGTCCCATGGGAGTGGCGGTGGATGCCGGGGGCAACCTCTACATCGCGGATACCCGGGCGACAGCAACTACACGCCGTTCTCGTGGACGTTCCCGGTCACGGTACTGGTTCCGAGCACCTTGACCCTGACGGCGGACACGAACCCCGCCAATGCGGGCGCGACGGTCACGTTGACCGCGACCCTGTCGCCGCCGAAGCGGCTGGGTCGCGAACGACATTTTTCCTGCTGCCGAAAGACTAACAAATTTTAGCGATTTAGGGAGTTCGGCACAAGGCCGAAGACTCTGGGGTTCTATGAGAACGGGGCCAAGAACCTCCTGGCAAGCAAAGCGCTGGCAAGACTCCCGCTCGACGCGATCACCACCGGCAACATAGCCGCCTACGGAGCGCAGCGAAAGCAGAAGGGTCTGGCGACTGCCAGCGTGAATCGCGAGTTGCAAGTTCTGCGCCGAATGTTCCGTCTTGCCCAAGAATGGGGTCGGGTGGACAAGCTGCTGGCGCGGGTGAGCATGATCCCGAAGGAGCGGCACCGGGAGAGAGTGCTGAGCAGAGACGAGGAAGCCGCCTACCTGGCGGCAGCGCCTCCTCTGCTGAAGGACGTGGCCTCCGTCCTGATCGACTGCGCGCTAAGACCGGAAGAGGTGTTCCGCTTGAGGTGGGAGCAGGTCCGCGACGGAGCCGTCCACATCTTGCACGGCAAGACGGAGAGCGCTCGGCGAACAATCCCCCTGTCGGATCGAGCCGCCGCCGCAATCGAGTCGAGGCGCCAGGGGGAGCAGTCGTCCGCCTGGGTGTTCGCAGCACCGACGGAGTCAGGCCACATAGAGAAGTCCAGCCTGAAGAAGCAACACCTCAAGGCGGTCAAGCTGTCGAAGGTTCCGGCCTTTGTTCTGTATGAGCTCCGCCATACCTGCCTCACCCGCTGGGCCGAGCACATGGACCCGTACACCCTTGCCTACTTGGCCGGCCATTCCGACTTCGCGATGACCAAAAGGTACGTCCACCCTCAGGAGGCGACAGTGCGCAAAGCCATGGAGAAGGCTCGGGGCGGGCATACTTCTGGGCATACCACTAGCAAAAAGGCCTCGGGCGATTAACCCGAGGCCTTCATAAGCTAATGAAACGATTGCAGATATTTGGTCGGGGCGAGAGGATTCGAACCTCCGACCTCCTGGTCCCGAACCAGGCGCTCTAGCCAGGCTGAGCCACGCCCCGACCTTATTAGTGTAGTCTGTTGCGCCTCCACAAGACAAGCGCGTACCATCGGAATCGTGGCGGAAAGCGAAAAGCTGCGCGAACTTCCGGCGGTGCACGAGGTCCTCGATCGCCTCCCTGCCGCACTGGCGCGCTATCCCCGCGCGCTGGTGGTGTCGGAAATCCGCCACGCTCTCGACCAACTGCGGGACGAAATCCGCGGCGGCCGCGCCAGCGGCCTGCACGTGGAAGCACGCGTCGAAGAGGCGCTCTCCGCCCTCCAGCGCCCCTCGCTGCGCCGCGTCATCAACGCCACGGGCGTGGTGCTGCATACCAATCTCGGGCGCGCGCCGCTCGGCGACGTGAGCGCCCCGCCGGGCTATTCGAACCTGGAGTACGATCTCGCCGCCGGCCGCCGCGGCAAGCGCGACACGCACGTTTCGGCATTGCTCGAGCGGCTGCTCGGCGCGCCGGGCATCGCCGTCAACAACAACGCGGCCGCCATTTTTCTGGCGCTGAACGAACTCGCTTCGGGCGGCGAAGTCGTAGTATCGCGCGGCGAGCTCATCGAAATCGGCGACGGCTTCCGCATCCCCGACATCATGGCGCGCTCGGGCGCCGTGCTGCGCGAGGTCGGCACCACCAACCGCACGCGGATCGACGACTATCGCGCGGCCATCAGCCAACACACCCGCCTGCTGCTGCGCGTGCATCCCAGCAACTTCCGCATCTCGGGCTTCACCGCCCGCCCGGAGCTGCGCGAACTCGCCGCCCTCGGCCGCGACACGGGCCTTCCGGTGTACGAGGACCTCGGCAGCGGATGTGTCGCCGACCTGCGCCCCTTCGGCATCGACGAGCCGCTGGTCTCCGCCAGCCTCGAGACCGGCGCCGACCTGGTCTCTTTCAGCGGCGACAAACTGCTGGGCGGTCCGCAGGCGGGCATCCTGGCCGGCAAGGCGCCCATCGTCGCGCGACTGCGCCGCAACCCGCTCTTCCGCGCCCTGCGCCTCGACAAGCTGATCTACCAGGCGCTGGAGAACACGCTGCGCGCGCTCCTGCTGGAACAGTGGGACCGCGTGCCGGCCCTGGCCATGATTCGCCAGGCCGCCGCGGAGATCCGCTCCCGCGCCGAGGCCCTTCTGGCGCGCGCGCCGGGAATACGCGCCGAAGTCGTCCCCGTGAATTCGGTGATCGGCGGCGGCGCTACGCCGGAGCAGGCGATTCCCTCGTGGGCCATCGCCGTCGAGTGCGCGGACGTGGTGGAAACGGAGCGGCGGCTCCGCCTCGGCGATCCGCCAGTGGTGGCACGAATTGAAGATGAGCGGCTTCTGCTCGACCTGCGAACGGTCTTCCGCGAAGAAGAGGCCGAACTGCTGGCAGCCCTGGGCGCGTCGCTGCGGAACGGTTAAGCCCGCTCCAGGTACGTGCCTTCAGTGGTGTTGACCCGGATCTTTTCGCCTTCGGTGATGAACGGCGGCACCTGCACCACGAGGCCCGTTTCCAGCTTCGCCGGCTTGGTCACGTTCGATACCGTGGCGCCCTTCAGGCCCGGTTCCGTCTCCACCACCATAAGGTCTACGGTTGCCGGAAGCTCCACGCTCATCGGCTTGCCTTCGTAGAACTCCACCTTCACCTTGAGCTGCGAAATCAGGTAATGCGTCGCGTCTCCCAGCAGGTCCTTCATCAGGTGCATCTGCTCGAAGGATTCGGTGTTCATGAAGTAGTAGTACTCGCCGTCGTCGTACAGGAATTCCATTTCTTGCTCTTCCAGTTGCGCCCTCTCGACGCGGTCTTCGGAAGAGAAGCGGTGTTCCGTCATGGTACCCGTGCGCAGGCTGCGCATCTTGGCTTGCACGAATCCGCGCAGGTTGCCGGGCGTGCGGTGCGTCACGCTGAAGATGGAGTAAAGTTCGTTATTGAACTTGATCACCATTCCCGGACGCAGTTGTGTCGAAGAGACCATTAAACTCCTTAGATTTGTGTCCTTGAATCACTCAGTATAGCAGGGGGCACGCTCGCGGCCCGCCGCCTAGAACGGCAAAATCTCCTCGCGCACCGGGTCGAAATCGATGCGCCGCTTCTGCATGTACGAGAGGTTGCCGAGGTGCGAAGCCTGCGCCGAGCGGTGTCCGATCAGCACGTCGCCATTCGGCAGATTGCGCGACTTGACGCATTCCAGGAAATTCTCGATGTGGTCCCGGTCCAGGTTAGTCGTGCCCTTTACCACCACCGGCTGCGCGTTGCGTCCGGCCGGCGTGAACGTGTAGCCCGCGCGGTCGATGTAGAGCTTGCCCTGCGTGCCGCAGAACTCGATGCCCGCGCCGGTGATTCCGGGCACCAGCGTGGCTTCGAAGGTGGCGGTGTAGGGCGCCGGGTACTCCAGCAGCACGTTGATGGTGTCGGGCGCCGTGCGGCCATCCTTATAGTTGTAGACTCCGCCCGCGGCCACCGCCGACGTGGGAATCTCCTGCCCCAGGAACATGTGGACGACGTCGATCCAGTGAGTGAACAGGTCGGTCACCTGGCCTCCGCCGAAATCCAGGTAGGCGCGCCAGTTGTAATACTGCTGCGGGTCCCAGTCGCGCCACTTCAGCGGGCCCAGGAAGTGCGCCCAATCCAGGTTCGACGGCTGCTTCTGCAACTCGGCCGGCGCCTTCCGCAGATGGTAACTGTTGCCGTGCCACCACGTGCGGGCCAGCGTGATCTTGCCGAGCTTCCCCGTGTCCATGTACTCGCGCTTGGCTTCCAGATAGTGCTTGCCCGATCGCTGCTGCATGCCCACCTGGCAGATCCGGTTGTTGATGCGCGCCGCCTTGACGATGGGAGGGCCTTCCTCGATCTTGAGCGTCAGCGGCTTCTCCACGTAGACATCCTTGCCCGCGTTGAGCGCGTCGATCGCGATGGTGGCGTGCCAATGGTCGGGAACGCCGATGAGCACCGCGTCGACTTCTTTCATGTCGAGCAGCTTGCGGTGATCGGTGAACGTCTGGGCGTTGGGGGCGGTCTGCTTGGCCCGGTCGATCTGCGCCGCGTAGATGTCGCACACGGCCACCACATCCACGGGGCCGGCCTTGACGAAGTTGCCCATGTCGCTGCGGCCGCGCTCGCCGCAGCCGATCAGGCCGAGCTGAACGCGATCGTTGGCGCCCAGGATTCGGGAATAGGAAACGGCGCTGGCGGCCGTCACACCGCGCAGGAACGCCCTACGGAGCACAGCAGTTTCGGACATGAGAAGATTATATCCTTTTAATACGCCAGCAGTTTTTCCACCTCGGCCGCCAGCGTCGCGGTCTGCGGCAAAATCGCGGCTTCCAGTTGAGGATGGTATCCCACCCAGGTATCCAGCGCGCCCACGCGCCGCACCGGGGCGTCCAGACGGTCGAACAGCTCGTCGGCGATGCGCGCCGCGATCTCCGCGCCGTATCCCCACGAAACGCAATCCTCGTGGGCCACGATCACGCGGCTGGTTTTCTCCACCGACGCGCGAATCGCCTGCCAGTCGTAGGGCGCCAGCGTGCGGAGGTCGATCACCTCGATTCCCACGTCCGGCCTGTACCGCTCCACCTGCGTGGCCGCCTGCAATGCCTTCTGCACCAGCGCTCCGTAGGTGATCACCGTCAGGCTCCGGCCGGGCTTCACTACTTTGGCCTGGCCAAACGGAATGGTGAAATCCTCGCCGGGGTGTGGCGAGCGGTTGTACGGCTCGCGGTAGAGGCGCTTATGTTCCAGGAACAACACCGGGTCGTCGGCGCGCAAAGCGGTGCGCAGCAGGCCGCAGGCATCCAGCGCGTTCGACGGCATCACCACGCGCAGCCCGGGAATGTGGGTGAATTCCACCTCGCCCGATTGGCTGTGGTAGATCGCGCCGCCGTTGAGGTAGCCGCCGATCGGCACGCGGATCACCGCCGGGCACGAGAAGGCCCCGTTCGAGCGCCACCGCAAGCGTGGCCAGCTCGTTGCGAAGCTGCATCATCGCGGGCCAGATGTAATCGAAGAACTGGATTTCGGCTACCGGCTTGAGCCCGCGGGTGGCCATTCCGATGGCGCGGCCCACGATGGCGGCCTCCGCCAGCGGCGTGTTGAAGCAGCGCGCGGCGCCGAACTCCGCCTGCAAACCCGCCGTCACCTTGAAGACGCCCCCTTTGCCCTTCACTTCCGAGAGATTCCGCTCGCGCGAGCAGTCGGCCACATCCTCGCCGAAGACCAGGATGTCCGGATTGCGCCGCATCTCCTCCCGCAGCGCGGCATTGATCAGGTCGACCATCGTCATGGGCGGCCCGCTCAACCGCGGCTCGCTTTGGAACTCGCCCGAGGCCGGATCGACCCGCTCCGAATACAGATGCGCCATCGCCGATTGAGGCGGCGGCGGCTCGTCGCGCAAAGCCTCCTGCGTTGCGCGATGAACCTCCTCGTCGATTTCGTGGGTGATGCGCTGCAGCATGTGGCGGTCGATGACGCCCTCGTCGATCAGGAGCTTCGGAAAACGGAGCACCGGATCGCGTTCCGCCTCGGCCTGCCGCTCGGCGGACGTCTTGTACACGCGCTCGTCGTCGGAGAGCGAGTGGGAGTAGGGACGGGTCACGTGGGCGTGCACCAGCGCCGGCCTGCGGCCTTCGCGGCAGTACTGAACCGCGTCCCGCAGGACGGCGTACGAGGCCAGGAGGTCGGCGCCGTCCACCTCCTGTCGCAGCAGCCCCGGAAACCCCGCGGCCAGCGCGGAGATGCTTCCGCCGGCCGTCTGGCATTCCACCGGCACGGAGATGGCGTAGCCGTTGTCTTCGATCAGGAACACCGCGGGCAGCCGCTTCAGGGCCGCGATATTCAGCGCTTCCCAGAATTCGCCTTCGCTGGTGGCGCCGTCGCCGCCCGTCACCAGGGTCACTTCATCGTTCTGGGGATGGCGATAGCGCGACGCCTCGGCGCACCCCATGGCCTGCAGGAACTGCATGCCCGTGGGCGACGACGCGCTGACGATGTTGTACTTTGGGTGCCCCCAGTGCGACGGCATCTGGCGCCCGCCCGACGCCGGATCGCGCGCCGAGCCCACGGCCTGCTGCAGCATCTCGTAAGGCGTCACGCCCAGGGTCAGGCACAGCGCCCGGTCGCGGTAGTAGGGGTAGATCCAGTCGCGGCCGGCCCGCAGGCACATGCCGGCGGCCACCTGAACCGCTTCGTGCCCCGCTCCGCTGATCTGGAAAAAGATGCGATTCTGGCGCTTCAGCGTGATCTCCCGGTCGTCCAGGCGCCTCGAGGTGTGCATGATCCGGAACGCCTGTATGAGCTGGTCCGGCTCCAATCCCCCGAAACGGGAACCGGAAGACTGTTGCGGGGTCGTGGTGGTCGCCACCGATAGCATGCCCTCTCTCTCTTCAGTGTAAACGAGGGTCGTCGCCGCCAGTCCGCCCCGTCATAGAATGGAAGCCAGTGGAACAGAGAAGGCAAGCCATCAAGGATTTCAAGGCACGCCAAGTGCCGCGAGGCATCTTCGCGGTGCGGTGCGCCGCCACGGGCCGCGTCTGGATCGGCTCCTCCCCCAACCTGGATGCGGCGCGAAACAGCCTGTGGTTTTTCCTGCGGCACGGATATCATTTCGACAAGGCGCTGCAAGCCGAGTTCAACGCTCACGGCGATCAGGCGTTTCACTACGAGATCCTGGAGAAGCTTGACGATGACCTGCCTCCCCTTGCGGTGAAGGATCTTCTGAAGGAAAAGAAGCTTCACTGGGCTGCGAAACTGGGCGCCGCGACGCTGTCGCCGGCGTGAGATTCGCCGCCGGGGATTTCGGACTGTAATTGATATAGCGCTATTTTTGCGCTCCATCCGATTGACAACGGGTTGCAATGGAATTACCCTGGCTACCAAAGCGAGACTGATGCGCGCCTTGCGCAAGAAGGCCGCCATTCCTACTCCTCCTTCCGGCTTGCATTCTGAGCGAAAGGGTGTTCGCGACCTGAGTGGTTCAGGTCAGAAAGTGAGACTTCGGATATGAGGCCGGACTTATTTCGTTCCGCCGGAAGGCTGAGTACTGCCGCAACCCTCGTGGCGCTGCTGGCAATTCTCGCGTGGGTTTCCTGCCTGACGGCGTTTGGGCAGGCGACGGATTATGGTGTGGTCCGAGGTTCCGTGACGGACCCCACCGGTTTGCCGGTGGCCGGAGCAAAGATCACCGCATCGAACCAAACTACGCGGGAAACTCGCGTCGTCTCGACCGACGCTATGGGCGAGTTTGTCATTCCGAGCCTGTTAGCCGGGTTGTACACGATCACTGCCGAAGTGCCGGGGTTCAAGAAACTGGTGAAGAGTGACATCCATCTTACGGCCGAAGAACGCGCGGATGTTGGCCAGTTGCGCCTGGAGGTGGGCCAGGTCACCGAGTCGGTGGTCGTAACGGCCTCTCCCACCACGGTACAAACGGCCAGCGCGGAACGATCGTTGGTCATCACCGGCAACCAGGTGGCGCAGTTGCCCAGCCTGTCGAGAAACATCGGCTCCTACCTTCGGCTCATGCCGGGAGCTGTGGAGGCCAGCAGCATCAGCGACAACTACACGAATCAGACGGACCCCACACAGCCCATGCCGACGATTAGCGGCATCAGCGCACAATTCCACGCCCTGTCGCTCGACGGAATCTCCATGACCGAGGACGGCACCGCGGGCTGGCCCAACGGTCATGTCAATCCCGACGCCATGGCCGAGGTGGTCATTCTGGTCAATAACTACCAGGCGGAATACGGGCGCAACGGCGGCTCCGTGGTGAACATGATCACCAAGTCCGGGAGCCAGGGCTTCCACGGCTCCGTCTACACCTATTTCCGCAACGAGGAATTCAACGCCAGCGCGTTCTTCGACAACCGGCAAGGCCTGGCCAAGGCCCGCGACCGCTATCACCTGTATGGCTATACTTTGGGCGGCCCCATTTACTTCCCGGGCAAGTTCAACAAGGCCAAGGATAAGTTGTTCTTCTTCTGGTCGCAGGAGTTGACCAGCAGCGTGACAGTCCAGTCCTCCCAGGTCACCGTGCCGACCGACCTGGAACGGGCCGGGAATTTTTCGCAGACGCCCGGAAGCGTCGTGATCAAGGATCCTGCCACCGGCGTCCAGTTTCCCGGCAACATTGTTCCAACCAGCATGATTAATCCGCTGACTCAGAAGCTGCTGAACATCTTTCCTGAGCCCAACGCCCTGAACACCGCCGTCACGCGCGGCCAGTACAACTACAACACCGGGCAACAGCCCATCGACTTCACCCTGGACGAGGCCACGCTGCGCCTGGACTACAACGTCTCGAGCAAGTTCCGCACCTATTTCCGCGGGCAGAAGTACACCAGCGGAAAAACATATCCCTGGAGCCAGGCATTCTCCACCTGGGCCGACGTCGTGGTGACTGATTCCTACCGCGTGCTGAACGGCCTGCTCAGCGCCAGTTATACGTTCAGCCCCACGCTGGTCAACGAGTTCTCATTCGGCACCAAGGGCCACAAGCGCCAAATGGCGGACCCGGACGCGGCAGCGGTCGACAAGCTGACGCGCGCGGGAGCGGGTGTGAATCTCGGACAGTTCTATCCCCAGTTCAATCCCCTCGGCATACTGCCGCGCCTGACTTTCGGCGGCGTAACGGGCGGCGCCAGCCTGGTCTACGATAACCGATACCCCTTGGAGGCCGTGTATTCGGATTTCTCCGTGGTGGACGGTTTGACCAAGGTGCACAACAGCCACACATTCAAGGTCGGAGTGGACATGAAGTTCATTTACACCAAGAACGGCGATGGCGGCAACTTCGGAGGGACGCTCGATTTCACCGCCAGCACCACCAACCCGCTGGACTCCGGATACGCATATTCCAACGCACTGCTGGGGAATTTCAACTCTTACACGGAATCCACCTCGCGGCCCCGCGAGTTCGACTACAGCCGCATCGTGGAATGGTACGCGCAGGATAACTGGAGGCTCACCAAGAACCTGACCCTCGACTACGGGATGCGATTCACCATACGGTGGCCGGATTGGAATCCGCTCGGCCAGGTTTCCGGGTTTAACGCCGGCCTGTACGACCCCGCGCAATCCGTCGTACTGTTCCGGCCTATCCTCAATTCAGCCGGACAGCGAGTGGCGGTCAATCCGCTGAACGGCCAGCTCTTTCCGGCCGTATACATCGGCGCGGAAGTTCCCGGCGTGGGCAACCCGGCGAACGGGATGATCTCGGGCACGACTTCCGGTTACCCGCGCGGCTTCATGCGGAATCAGGGCGTGGAATTCGGTCCCCGCTTCGGCTTCGCCTGGGACCCGTTCGGCGACGGCGGCACCTCGGTGCGCGGCGGTTTCGGCATGAACACATTCGCCGCCGAGGACAGCCTGATGCGGAACCTGATCTCCAACCCTCCCACTCAGTACAATCCGTATATCTACTACAACAACGTCAGCACCTTCCTGAATGCCGGAACGGTCCTGTTTCCCGGAAGCGTCTCCGGCGTGGCCGTCTCAGGCGAGAACCCCGAGTATTACAACTTCAGCTTTGGCGTGCAGCGCAAGATTCCCACCAATACCGTGCTCGACGTGGCTTACGTGGGCACGCTGGGCCGCCATCTCTGGATGACTCAGAACCTCAACACTCTTCCTTACGGCACCAACTTCCTTCCCAAGAACATAGACCCCACCACCGGGAAGGTGTACTCTTCCGTGTTCCTGGAGCCTTACATCGGCTTCACGAGTGCTTCCATTCGCCAGACGGGCGGCACATCCAGCTTCCATTCCCTGCAGGCGCAGGCGCACCACCGTTATTCGAAGGGCGTGGAGCTGGACGCTGTTTACACGTGGTCGAAGTACATGAACTACGGCTCGTCGTTCCCGGTGTACATGCCGCGGAGCTGGAACTATGGTGAAGCAGCCGACGACCGCACGCACAACATGAAGATCGCCTGGATCTGGGACCTGCCGCGCGTCAACGGATTGACTCGGAACATCGCGGCCCGGACCATCCTCAACGGCTGGCAGATCTCCGGCTTCGCTTCCTTTATCAGCGGAGCGCCCACGGGGGTGGGTTTCAGCACGCCCAGCGGCGTCGACCTTACCGGCGGCGGCGACGGCAACCGCATCAACGTCGTCGGGAACCCGATCCTCCCCAGGGGCCAGCGGAGTTTCAACGAATGGTTCGATCCGACGGTTTTCGGCGAACCGTTAGTGGGGATTGTCGGGAATGCCGGCCGCAATGTGTTCCGCGGTCCGGGAATCAACGACTGGGAAGGCTCCATGAAGCGGGACTTCAGCATCCGGGAAAAGGTGAAACTACAGTTGCGCCTGGATACCTACAACGCGTTCAATCACACGCAATTCCTCGGCGTCAACTCCAGCGCGACCTTCGATGCAAACGGCAGGCAGACCAACACGGCACTGGGTGTGATCACCTCGGCGCGGGCGCCGAGGAGGTCGATGGGATCGATCCGGATCACATTCTGATGGAGCCGGGGCGGTCGGGGCTCACTCGGCGGAGGGCGCTCACCGCAATGGCGGGCGCCTCCGCCGCGGTGCGCGCCGCCGCGGCCGAACCGGCGGTGCCAACGCCCGGGCAGGTGGAGTGGCAGGACATGGAAGTGGAGATGTTCCTGTGCCTGGACCCGTGCACGTGGCAGGGCCGCGAGTCCGACGACCATTCGACGCCGGTGGACCGCATCGACCCGGACCGCCTCGACACGGACCAGTGGGCGGAGACGGCTCGAAGCATGGGAGCGGGCCAGATCCTGTTCGTCGCCAAGCACAGCGGCGGGTTTTGCTGGTGGCAGACGCGGACCAGCGGGTACGGCGTGAAGGAAACGCCGTGGCGGGGCGGGAAGGGCGACGTGGTGAAAGACCTGGCCGCGTCGTGCCGCAAGGCCGGCCTGAAGCTGGCGCTGTACCTCAGCCCGCATGACGACATGTTCGGCGCGGGCGTGGCCGGCAGGTGCAAAACTCCGGAGGCGCAGGCGAAATACAACGAGGTTTTCCGGGCGCAGTGGACCGAACTATTGAACCGCTATGGCGAGGTGAGCGAGGTCTGGTTCGACGGAAGTTCGGTGATAGACGTCGGCGGGATCCTGGCGCGGCATTGCCCTGACGCGATGGTGTTCCAGAGCACGCGCGCCACGATTCGCTGGGTGGGCAACGAGGATGGCATCGCGCCCGACCCCTGTTGGAACGCCGTGCCGCTGGCGGCGGCGCGCGGCGGTGTGGCCACGGCCAGGGACGGGACGCCGGACGGCGGCGTCTGGCTGCCGGTCGAGTGCGATGCACGGTTGCGCAGCGGATGGTTCTGGCATCCGGACAACGAACCAACGCTGAAGAGCCTCGAGCAGTTGATGAGGATGTACGAGCGGAGCGTGGGGCACGGCGCCGTGCTGCTGCTGAATAACGCGCCGGACACGAGCGGGCTGATTCCGAAAGCCGACGTCCGCCGGAGTGCGGAGTTCGGCGCGGAAGTGCGCCGCCGGTTCGGGCGGAGTGCGGGCGAGGCGCGGGGTGAGGGCGACACCGTGGAACTGCGGTTGCCGCGCGCGGCGGCGTTCGATCGCGCCATTACGGCGGAAGACATTCGGAGCGGCGAGCGGGTGCGGGAGTATCGCATCGAGGCGCTGGCGGCCGGGGAGTGGAAAGAGCTTGCTCGCGGCACGGCCGTCGGGCACAAGAAGATCGATGCGTTCCCGCTGGCGGCGGCCGAGCGGGTGCGCTTCCGGGCGGTCGAGGCGGCCGGGCGCCCCCTGATCCGCAAACTGGCCGTGTACGACACTCGAACGAACAAGGAGGAAGCATGAACCGCCGTAATTTTTCGCGATGCCTGTTGATGGCGGGCGCCTCGGCTGGCGTTGCGCCGCGCGCGGAAGCGGCGAGGGAACCGGCCCGGCCCACACCGGAGCAGCGTGCCTGGCAGGACATGGAGCTGGAGACGTTCGTGCATTTCGGCCCCGTTACGTGGCGGGCGAGCGAAGCCGACCGGACCTTTGTGCCGCCGGACCGCATCAACCCGGAGCGGCTGGACACGGAGCAGTGGGCGGAAGTGGCGCGGTCGATGGGCTCGCGGCAGTTGATCTTCGTCGCCAAGCACGCGGCAGGTTTCTGCTGGTGGCAGACGGACACCACCCAGTACGGCGTGAAGCAAACCCCATGGCGCGGGGGCAAGGGCGACGTCATGCGCGACCTGGTGGATTCCTGCCGGAAGCGCGGACTGAAACTGGGAGTCTACCTGAGCCCGGCGGATGAGTTTCTGGGTGCGCGGGTGAGCGGGCGGTGTGCCGACGCGGCTGCGCAGGAGAAGTACAACGCGGTGTACCGGCAGCAGTTGACCGAGTTGCTCACCCGTTACGGCGAGATCTCGGAGGTGTGGTTCGACGGCAGCCTGCTGGTGGAGGTTGGAGACATTCTGAAGCGGCACGCACCGAAAGCGATGGTCTTTCAGGGCAAATACGCGACCGTGCGCTGGGTGGGCAACGAGGACGGCTTCGCGCCGGACCCGAATTGGAACACGGTGCCGGAAGAGGCCGGTCGTTCCGGGGTCGCCACGGCGAAGGATGGCGACCCGGACGGCGCGGTCTGGATGCCGAACGAGATCGATACGCGGCTGCGGGCGCACTGGTTCTGGAGCCCGGCCAACGAGGGGACGCTGAAGAGCCTGGACGAGCTGATGGAGATCTACTACCGGTCCGTGGGGCACGGCGCGGTGCTGCTGATGAACCAGACGCCGGACCGCAGCGGGCTGATTCCGGAGCCGGACGTGCGGCGCACGGCGGAGTTCGGGGCCGAGATCAAGAGGAGGTTCGGCGCGAGCGTGGCCGAGGCGCAAGGCAAAGGCCCGACGATGGAACTCGCGCTCCCGCGGCCGCGGCGCATCGACCACGTAGTAACCATGGAGGACATCGCCCAGGGGCAGCGCGTGCGCGAGTACCGGGTGGAGGGACTGGCGGGCGGCGAGTGGCGCGAACTGGTGCGGGGCACCTCCATCGGGCAGAAGAAGATCGACGTGATCCGGCCGGTGGAGGTATCGAGGATCCGCTGGAGGGCGACGGCGGAAACGCCCCCCGTGATCCGGCGCCTGGCGGTGTACGACTCAGGTGGGCAGAGCGGCGGGGGTGCCGTGTCGGTGGCCCCGGCATACCGCACCATCAAGCAGTGGGACACCGCCGGCGTGCCGGACGACTGGACCACGTGGAACATCGACCTGGCGCCGTATTGCGCGGACGCGGGGCAGTACGAGATTTCGTTCTTCACCACAGGCGGGCGCGGCGGCATCACAATCCGGTCGGTGACGCTGGTGATGGGCGGCGTAGAAGCGCCGGAGTTCGTCAAACCGGTTCCGGGCCGCGGGCGCGTGTATAACTTGAATCTCACCGGCGTCGAGCCGGACATGAAGTTGCGCGTGGTGGTGCGCCGCCGCGGCGACGAGGCTTTCGGCCAGATCGTGTTGCGGCGGCAATAGCGCGCGCCTCAGATCCCCCGCAGCGCCACCACCGTCACGTCGTCGCCGCGGGCGGCGCCGCTGTAATCGGCGACGGCATCCACGATCCTCTGCACCATTGCCACGGCGGGGCGGTCGTGGTTTTCCTGGATCGCCCGAACCAGGCGCTCCTCTCCGAACTCCTCTTCGCGATCGATGCCCGCTTCGGTTACGCCGTCGGAGTAGAGAATCAGGGCGTCGCGCGGACCGAGTTCCACCTGGGCCTCCGCGCACTTCCACTCGCGGAAAGCGCCGAGCATCGTGGCTGTGGGGCCCAGCCGCTCCAGGCGGCCGGAAGCGCGCAACAGCAGCGGCGCCACGTGGCCGCAGTTCACGTACCGCAGTCGCCGGGTGCGGTCGTCGTAGATGCCGAAGAACAGGGTGGCGAAGCGCTCGGCCTCGGTGGCTTCGAAAAAGTGGCGGTTGACACTCCTCAGCGCGTCGGCCGGCCGCAGCAGCGCGCCGGGCGGTTGGTTGCGGAACGCGGCTTGCAGATTCGCCATGAGCAGCGCCGCCGGAACGCCTTTGCCCGAAACGTCGGCCAGCACGAAGCCCAGGACGTGGTCCGCGATCTCCAGGAAATCGTAGTAGTCGCCGCCCACCTCGCGGGCCGCCATGCAGTGCCCCGCGTAATCCAGCGTCCGCAACAGCCGCAGGCGGCGCGGAAAGAGTTTCTGCTGCACGTTGGCCGCGATCTCCAGCTCCGATTTGCGGCGCCGGTCGGAGTCCGCCTGCTTGCGGATGGCGGCCAGCAGCCGGTCGTTGTCCCAGGGCTTCTGGATGAAATCGCAGGCGCCCCGGCGCATGGCTTCCACCGCCAGGTCGAAGCTGCTCCACGCGGTCATCACCATCACGGGAGCCTGGTTGCCTTGCCCTTCCAGGCTTGCCAGCAGGTCCATGCCCTCGGCGCCGGAGGTGGTGTCGCGCGTGTAGTTGAGGTCCACCAGGATGAGGTCGCAGGGCTCGGTTCGCGCCGCGCGCAGCAACTCCCGCGGCGAATCCACGGCTACGGCCTGCCAGCCCTGTCCTTTCAAGAGCAGCCGCAGCGCCTCCAGGACGTCGGCCTGGTCGTCGCAGATCAGCACGCGAAAAGGCCTGACCTCGTTGATCGCTACACCGGCGGCCTCCATCTGGGACATCATTATGACAGACGTTTCGAAAGCACGTTTTGTGCCGCGCTGAAGGCCGGCTAACCCAAGACCTGGCGAAGGATCCGCCCAAGCGTATCCATTTCAAAAGGCTTCTGCAGAAAGACCGCACTTGGATCGAACATGCCGTGTCCCGGGGTGCTTCCCGGGTAGCCGGACATGAAAACCACTTTGATGGACGGCCGAAGCGCCACCACCTGTTCCGCGAGTTCCTGGCCGCTCATCTGTGGCATAACGACATCCGTGAGCAGCAGATCGATGGGACCGTCATGCCTGCTGGCCACGCCGACAGCCTCTGAACTCCGTTCTGTTTCCAAGACCTTGTACCCTTGCAGCAGCAACATCTGCCGAACGAGTTTCCGCACCTTCTCATCATCCTCCACCAGCAGGATCGTCTCGTTTCCGTGGTAGGGAATCCGGGGCCCCTGTGGGCTGGCCGCCGTTTCGCTGGGTTGATCGGTGGCGGGCCAATAGATCTTGAATGTGGAGCCGAGTCCGAGTTCGCTATAGAAGGAGACATCGCCGCCGTGCTGCTTGACAATGCCGTAAACCGTGCTCAGGCCGAGCCCGGTACCCTCGCCCGGGGGTTTCGTCGTGAAAAAGGGCTCAAACAGGCGCCGTTTGGTCTCGGCCGTCATGCCGGTCCCCGTGTCGGTAACCGTCAGCGATACGTACCGGCCCGGCTTCAGGTCCAGGAATCCTTTGAGCTCCTGTTCCCCGAGTTCGACGTTGGACGTGCCAATCGTCAACACACCTCCGTTCGGCATAGCGTCTCGGGCATTCACGACCAGGTTCATGATGACCTGTTCAACCTGGTCGGGGTCGGCTTTCACACTCCAGAGTTCAGGAGTGAGGTTCTGCTTGACTTCAATATCCTCGCGAATCAGCCGGCCGAGCATCTTCTGGATGTTCGTCAGCAGCCTGTCTAGATTGATCGCGCGAGGACGCATGACCTGCTTCCGGCTAAAAGCCAGAAGCTGGCGGGTTAGAGCCGCGGCACGATTCCCCGCATTGATGATTTCCTGTGCCTGATCCCGCAGAGGATCTTCGGCTTTCAGGTCGGACAGGATCATTTGGGCGTAACCATTGATCACCACTAGAAGGTTGTTGAAGTCGTGGGAGATGCCGCCGGCCAGCCGGGCAATTCCCTCCAGCCTCTGTGCACGGCGAAACTTTTCCTCCAGGTGCTTGTATTCGGTGACATCTTGGACGGTGCCCAGCAGCCGGCTCCGGCCGGCGCCGTTTCCGAGCGGCTCGATGTATTGCCGCAGAAAGCGCTCCGTTCCGTTCGAGAGGATAATCCGATGGTCTATCTGCGAGCATCCGCCCCGAGCGGGTGCGTTCTGAATCGTGTCCCGAACCGGCCCCCGGTCCTCTGGATGGACGCGTGAAAACAGGGTCTCCATCGTGGTTCGGGACTCTTCAGGCCGTATGTCAAAAATCCGGCAAGCGTCGTCCGATAACTGGAGTTCTCCGCTTTCCAGGTCTTGTTCCCAGCTACCGAGGTTTGCCGTTCTTTGCGCTCGCGACAGGCGGGCCTCACTGCTCCGCAGCCGGTCTTCCTGCCTTTTGCGTTCGGTCGTCTCGATCGCCAGCGTTAGAATGCGATCGGGACTGCCGGAAGGGCCAATCAGCGGAATCCAGGACGACGTAAGGAAGATGGTCTCGGGTGGTGAGCCGGGATCGCGTTGGAGAGTACGCGGACTATCTACCGCGTCGAAAGTCCGTCCGGTGGCGATGACGTTCTCGAGACTTGCCACCAGCGGGTCGGACACATCGCACCAGATGTCCGAAAAAGGGTGTCCCAGGATCTGCTTGCCGGGCGCCAGCGCTTGGAACGCGGGATTCACCAGTTCGTAGATCAAACCCGGCGCCCGCATAACGGAAATTGCCACGGGAGACTTCTCGATGATTTCGCCCAGGATTTGCCGCTCGGCCTGTATTTCACGAAGGAGCCCCTCGCGTTGCATCTCGCTCTGCCGGCGCGCGGTGATGTCGCGAAGCCAGACCAACAGGCCCCCCGTGGTTGAGGGTGAGACACGGATCTCCATCCACGTCTCCAAGGGCCGATAAACGCTATCGAAAACGACCGCGGCCCGTTCCTTCATCGCCAGCCGGTACTGGTGCTCGATTTCGGTTCCGGCCGTTTCGGGAAACACACCCCAGTGGGTCTTGCCGAGCAGTTCGCTTTTCGATTTTCCAAGGAGCCGCTCGCCGTCACCGTTCACATAGGTGAAGTGGAACTCTGAATCGTAAACCAGAAACCCGTCGGTCGCGTTTTCGAGCATGCTTTCGGCGTCTGCGGACGGCGCTGGCCTCGCCTTGAGCAGCACCACTTCGCCCTCGAGGTCGGCAAGGCGGGCGCGGAGTTGCTCGATGTCAGTCTCGGGTACGTCTTCAGTCTGGCCCGGTGTGTTCATACGGTCACCTCTCAGCACCCGCCCGATGTCCCTCGTTGCCTTGTCGGAGACAGGATCGGACTGATGGAACCACGCATGCAGTCGAGGCTGATGAATATCACAGGAACTCG
>Ga0116217_10001004_pt1 | contig 28140 bp, 26 predicted proteins | sample Sb_taG_6_FD_89697 | JGI IMG/M metagenome (GOLD analysis project Ga0116217, IMG submission 89697) | Peat soil microbial communities from Weissenstadt, Germany - Sb_50d_4_PS metaG | ecosystem: Environmental > Terrestrial > Soil > Wetlands > Peat | place: Germany: Weissenstadt | collected 2010-09-21 | reverse complement strand
GGCCTCCCGGGGCGACCTGTCGAGGGTAAGCAACGACAGTCTACCGACCAGGAGCCCCCTCATCACCCAACCGCTGGAAAACTGCTTAAGTTGACGCGCATGGTGCCATCCCCCCCCACCCCTGTGGCACATGGCACACACCTCATTTTTTCGCCGTAACCAGAAGTCCGATAAGGAGATAGTTCTGTGCCACGGCGTGGCACAGAACTCGGCCCCCTTGGCACACAACGGCCCGCACCGACCCCAAGTCGGCGGTCTTATCCCCCGTGACCCATCGGCGACGACGACTCGGTACGAAACGAAGAGGCAACATCGGACCCCGTCACCAGCTGCCTGTATTACAGTTTCCACGGCGCCCGCATCTCGCGCGCCAGCTGCTTGTTGGCCTCGTCGTCCCCGGCGAAGCGCTCCTCCTTGGGGTCCCAGCGCAGCGGCCGGCGCAGCCAGTAGCCGATGTTGGCCAGCATGCACACCGACGCCGACCGATGGCCGACCTCCGCGGCGCAGATCGTCTCCTTGCGGCTGCGGACGCACTCCAGCCAGTTGCCGAAGTGGTCGGTCGCGTGGTAGACGAGCTTCGCGTCCTTGCCCAGCGGCTCCTTGAGGATTGACTCCGGCCGGCTCAGGATGACGTCGCGATCGACGTAGATGAACCCGTTGCTGCCGACGAAGGTGCAGCCGCTCGGGCCGCCGTGGTACATCTCGACGCCGCCGGCGTAGGTGAACTTCAGCCCGCGGTTAGCCTTCCCCTCCGGCGGCTCGATCTTCACCGGGCCGCTGCCGTCCATGTCCAGCGCCCACTGGGCGATGTCGAAGTGGTGGGCGCCCATGTCGGCCAGCGCGCCGTTGGCGTACTCACGGTAGTTGCGCCACGCCGGGAAGAAGTTGTGCAGCCCCTTCGGGCACAGCACCGAGCTGTAGCCGCGCTTCGGCGACGGGCCGTTCCAGAAGTCCCAGTCGGTCCCTTCCGGCACCGGCTCCTCCGCCAGATCGCACGGCCGGGCCGCGTCGCCGACGCCGACGTGGACCGTCTTCACCTCGCCGATGCGGCCGTTGCGGACCAGTTCCGCCGCCTGCCGGAACTTGCCGCCGTACTCGCTGCGCTGCTGGCTGCCGGTCTGGAAGACGACGTTCGCCTTCTTCGCCGCATTGACCACCGCCCGGCCCTCGGCGATGGTCAGCGTCAGCGGCTTCTCGCAGTAGATGTGCTTGCCGGCGCGGGCGGCCAGCACGCACGGGATGGCGTGCCAGTGGTCGGGAGTGCTGATGACGACGGCATCGAGGTCCTTGAGAGCCAGTAGCTCGCGAAAGTCGGTCAACGCCGCGCAGCCCTTGTACTCGCCCTTCTTGTTCTTGGCGTAGTGGTCCTCGACGCGCTTCTTACCGTCCTCGCGCCGCTCCTTGACCACGTCACAGACGGCAACGACCTGCACGTCGCCGCGGTTGAGGCAGTAGCGCAGATGGTCGCGGGCCCGGACGCCGATGCCGATGAAGCCGACGGTGAGGCGGTCGTTGGCCGGCTTCTTGTTGTCTCCGCGGGCCGCCGCGGTCAGGATAAGCGGGGCCGCGGCGAGGGCGCCGACGAACCGCCGGCGCGAGAGGGAACTGCGAGTCATGGGGGAACCTTTCGATGGGGAGGGAGCCGCTTGCGGCTTCGCACGGCATGCGAAGTCGCAAGCGGCTGGGGAGGGCCGATCACACCTCGATCTTCCACGGGGCGCGCATCTCGCGGCTGAGCATCCTGTTGGCCTCGTCGTCGTCGAAGCGCTCCTTGACGGGGTCCCACTTCAGCCTCTTGCCGGTGCGCAGGGCGATGGCGCCGATGTGGCAGACGGTCACCGAGCGGTGGCCGACCTCCGCGGGGCAAATCGTCGGCTTGCGGCTGACAACGCAGTCGAGGAAGTTGTCCATGTGGTTGTTCGACACGTACAGCCGGGCCGCGCCGCTGCCGAGCGGCTCCTCGAGCAGCTTCTTGTCGCTGGCCTCGATGCGGCCGCGGCTGACGAAGATCCACTTGTCGTCCTCGCCGAGGAACTTGACGCCGTTCTCGCCGCCGGCGGTGCAGACCAGCCGCGGGCCGTCGTTGGCGTAGGTGTAGTGGATGGTGAATTCGGAGTGGACGTTGTAGCAGTCGGGCCGGCTGTCGGCGAAGCCGCTGGCCTCGACGCTGACGGGGCCGGTTTCGTCGGTCCCCAGGCCCCACTGGGCGATGTCGTTGTGGTGGGCGCCCCAGTCGGTCATCTTGCCGCCGGAGTACTCGTACCACCAGCGGAACTCGTAATGGCAGCGCTGCGGGATGTAGTCCACCGGCCCCGTTTGCCCCTGCCAGAAGTCCCAGTCCAGCCCCTCGGGCACCGGCTCCTTCTTGAACGGCCCGACCTTGTTCTTGTCGATGCCGCCGATGCGCGTCTCGACCGTCTTGACCTGGCCGATGCGGCCGTTGCGCACCATTTCGCAGGCCAGGCGGAAGCGGCCGTCGGAGCGCTGCTGGCTGCCGACCTGGAAGACGCGCCGGGTCTCCTTCACCACCTTCAAAAGCGCCTGCCCCTCGGCGATGGTCAAGGTCAGCGGCTTCTCGCAGTAGACGTCCTTGCCCTTGCGCAGCGCCTCGATGGCCACCAGGACGTGCCAGTGGTCGGGCGTGGCGATGGTGACGGCCTGGATGTCCTTGTTGTCGAGCAGCGCGCGGAAGTCCTTGTGGTCCTTGACCTCCTGCCCCTTCTCCTTCATCCAGCCGACGGCGCTCTTGCGGTGGCGGGCGTCCACGTCGCAGACGGCGACGTACTGGACCTTCTTGGTGTTCAGGGCGTCCTGGGCGATGGCCCGGCCGCGGCTCTGCGGGCTGCCGATGCCGATGGCCCCCATGACGATGCGGTCGTTGGCGGCGGGCTTCTTGTCCTTCTTGTCCTCCTCGGCGGCGAGGATTTCGCGGCCGTACCAGGCCGGCAGGCCGGCGACGGCCATCGCCGCCAGCGACCGCCGCAGGAAGCCGCGGCGAGACACATTACCCCGGTTCATGGAACTCCACCTCGGTGTGCGATTGCGAATACGCGCGACACGGGCGAGCTATCAGAATAGCACCCGAGGCCGTGAAGGGAAAAAGGAAAAAAATGATTTGGGGTCGCTTTGCCGCTTGCGGCTTCGCAAGTTGGTCCTGCGAAGCCGCAAGCGGGCCCGGAAGCCTCAATACCCCTGGGAGCCGTAGACGCGGCGCAGCGGGGCGTAGAAGCTCGACTGGTACTGCGGGGCGGAGTAAGTGGGGACGTACGTCGTTCGCGTGAAGGCGGAGTAGGGGCTGTAAATGGAGGTGCCGGAGGGATTGCCCCAGTAGGACGAAGAAGCCGGCGTGAAGGCCGGGGCCAACGGCATGGAGGCCGTGTTGGGGCTGACGAACGGGCTGGCGCTGGGGCCGACCGTCGTGAACGCGTTCCCCGGCAAGGCGGTGATGGTGCCGGCAGCGATGGACCCGGTGCCGGGGCCCGTGCCGACGCCGGCGGTGGGCGCCGGGACGCCCTCGGCCGGGGTGCCGCCCGGGGGTTCCCCGGCACCCGGGGTGAACGCACCGTTCAGGGGTGTCGCGTAGTTCCCCGGGTTCGGCATGCCGGCCGGAAGGTTCCCCGGGTTGGTCGCGCTGGGGATGCCGGCCGCGGACGTCCCGAAGCCGCCGCCGAGGGGAGTGCCGGGGAGGGAAACCGCGGACCCGAGCGGGATCGAGCTGCCGGCGGTCGCCGACCCAAAGTTGTTCGCGCCGAGGGGAGACGCCCCCGGGTTGCCGTAGTTGCTCGGGGTGTAGCCGGTGACATGCTGCATGCCGAAGTTGCTCGGGTGGTACGTGCTGCCGTTGGGCGTCCCGTAGGTCGGCCGATAGAACGCCCGGCTTTGGGCGGAAGCCGTGCCGGGGACGAGGGCGGCGACGCCCGCGGCGGCCACCACCAGGGAAAAGAGTCGTGAACGCATGGTCGCCTCTCCTGGGTTGCTGAGTCGAGGGGAGCCGTGACCGGGCCAGGGCGAGCGGTCCCTCTTTATCATATACACCGCGAATGGCATGCCGGCGGACGCTCAGGGCCAGCCGTCCGGTTGTCCGCTTCCTTGACACGGCCCCCTCGACGGTTAGACTTGCCTGCCGTTTCGTGTGCCCCTCCGTCTCGTTCTTGGGAGACGTGCCGTGTGCAAGCCGTTCCTTGGTTGCGTCACCGTCCTCCTCATCGCCTGTGCCGTCGGCCGCGCCGCCGACACCGACGATAAACTGGTGCGCGATCTCGTCGTCCAGTTCAAGGACCCGAAGAACAAGCCCGAAGTGCGCTCGACGGCGATCCGTGCGCTGGCGGGGCTCGGTTGGCCGAGCCGAGCCGCCGTGCCGGACCTCATCAAGCTCCTCGACGACCCCGCCGAGAGGCAGGGTGCTCGGCAAACCCTCGGGCCGTATTACCAGACGATCGTGGCCCTCGGGCGGATCGGTCCCCCTTCGCGCGACGCGGTGCCGTCCCTGGTGAAGGCGAAAGGTCTGGCCGCCACCTACGACCACGCCATCGACACGGCCCTGGAGGAGATCCTGCTGCCGTCCCCCGGCACCCTGTCCGCCGTGCTGGCCGCCCTTAAGGACTTCGACCCGAGGATTCGCGCGTCGGCCGCGCGGGCGCTGGCCAACTTCTCCGGCGATGCGGCCCAGGTGCTGGCCGCCCTGCGCGACACGGCGAAGGATCCCGACCCAGAAGTGAGCCGCGCGGCCAAGGAGACGGCCGAGCAGGTGACGCAGCAGGAGGTCTTCCGCCTGGCGCAGATCCTCAAGGACAGGGACGTGAATGGGCGCTGGACATGGGACGAGAACGTGCGCCTGCTAGCCGCCAAGACCCTGCAGACCTACCACGCCGACGCCGCCCCGGCCCTCGCGGCGCTGTACGACGCGGCGAAGGATCCCGACCCGGACGTAAGGCACGTGGCTGATGTCACGGCCAAGCAGGTGACCGAGCTTGAGATCCAGCGGCTGGTGAAACTCCTCAAGGACAAGGACGTGAACGTGCGGATGCTGGCTGCCAAGGCGCTTGGCCGTATGGGGCACTACGCCGCGGCCGCCGGGCCCGCCGTCACGGAAACCGCCGCCACCGATCCCGACGCCGACGTCCGCAGCGTCGCGCGAAATGCGCTCCTCAAGATCGAGGGGAAGCCCTGACCGGGCGGGCCAGGTTCAACAACAGGCCGTTTCAGGTGGCGCGTGCCCGTGCCCGTGCCCGTGCCCGTGCCCGTGCCCGGTATGAAATTGGGCACGGGCACGGGCACGGGCACGGGCACGGGCACGGGCACGGGCACGGGCACGGCGTGACCCGCGATTAAGCCATCCCACCGGGCGGCGGCCGACCCGTTCCGATACACTCACCCCCAGGACCGTTCGCCCGTTCCTGGGGGCTTCGCCATGCGCATCTTCGTCCTGGGCAACGCCTCTCGCCCCGGTGTGCCGGAAGAGGCCGAGCGCCTCCTGCCCTTCCTGAGCGAGCGGTGCCAGGTCGTGGTCTTCGACCTGCGCGGTGCCACCGAGCTTCCCGCCGCCACCGCCGACCTCGCCCTCGTCCTCGGCGGCGACGGCGCCATCCTCCGCGCCGCCCGCCAGATGGGCTACCGGCAGACGCCTGTCCTCGGCGTCAACCTCGGCAAGCTCGGCTTCCTTGCCGACCTCACTCCCGAGCAGCTGCGCCAGGCGTGGCCGCGCGTCCTCCAGGGCGAATACCGCGTCACGCAGCACCTCATGTTCGAGTGCGTCGTCGAAACCCCGGAGCGCAAGGACACCTACCTCGGCCTCAACGACGTGACCGTTCACGCCGGCCCGCCCTTCCACATGATCGAGCTGGAACTGCTCGTCGATGGGCAAGTCGTGGCGACCGTCAGCGGCGACGGCCTCATCATCGCCACGCCGGTCGGCTCGACGGCGCACAGTCTCTCGGCCGGCGGGCCGATTGTCGGCCAGGAGTTGCCCGCGTTCGCCATCACCCCCATCAGCCCGCACAGCCTGACCATGCGCCCGGTGGTCGATTCCGCCGACAAGGTCTACACCATCGTCCCCCGGCGCCTCTCGGTGGGGAGTGCCCTGGTCATCGACGGCCAGGACGCGCTGCCCTTGACGCCGGCCCATCGGGTGACGGTGCGGCGGGCGCCGGTGAGCTTCGGGCTGGTGAAGGTGCCGGGGCACAACTATTACCAGACGCTCCGCGACAAGCTGCGCTGGGGCACGGGGCCGAACTACCGGACCGAACAGTCCCACGGCGGCTAGCGTACACGCAGTTAAGGGCTTGTCATGGCCATTTGCAAACGGGTCGTCTACTCCGGCCGCGTCCAGGGGGTCGGCTTCCGCTACACCGCCCAGCACCTGGCGGCCGGCCACGCGGTGGCGGGGCACGTGCGCAACCTGCCCGACGGCGACGTCGAGCTGGTCATCGAGGGTGAGGCCGACGAGGTGGAGCGCTTCCTTGCCGCCGTCGCCGGGCGGATGGGGCGGAACATCGAGCGCACCATCGTGCGGGAAGCGGAGCCGGCCGGGCGGCGCGGCTTCCACATCCGGCACTGAGAGTCAGTTGCGCCAGCCGCTTGCGGCTTAGCGGCAGCTTGGAATCCGCTAAGCCGCAAGCGGCTTGCACAACTGACTCTGCTTCGCTGTGCGGGAGGTCGGGGGAGAACGCTCTTCGGCCTGCCGGGATCCCCGCGTTCTGACAATACAACTCCTGATCGATAATGTCTTCGTTGCTGATCTTCGTCCTCTTCGTCGCCGTCCTCGTCCTGCTCCAGGCCGTCGCCGCCCTGCCCTGGCTGCTGGTCCTGACCCGCCGGCCGTGGAAAGTCTGGCTGCAAGGGACGGCGCTGGTGCTGGCGGTCATCGTCGCCTTTCGCCTCGTGCGGCTCATCCTGCCCATGACCTGGGCCACCGACACCGTCGTGGAGTTCCTGGGCCGGGTGTACGGCTCGGTGCTGCACCTGCAGCTGCTGGCCGATCTCTTCGTGGGGGTGTTCGCCCTGCTGCTGAAGTTCTGGCCCAAGGGGGCCGCCGTCGCCCTGGCCGCGTTCCGCGAGGGCATCCGCCAACCGATGTTCTGGCTCCTCCTCCTCGCGGCGGTCGCCTTCATGGTGATCGTGCCCTTCGTCCCCTACTTCACCTTCGGCGAAGACTACCTGATGGTGAAGGAACTGGGGCAGGACATCATCATGCTGATGGCGGTCGTCTTCGGGGCAATGCTGGCCAGCACCTCGATCAGCGAGGAGATCGAGGGGCGCACCGCCGTGACCCTCATGAGCAAGCCGGTGTCGCGGCGGCAGTTCCTGCTCGGCAAGTACGCCGGCATCCTTCTGGCGGCCCTGGTCATCACGGTCCTCCTCGGCTGGTTCTTCGACTGGATGCTGCTGTTCAAGCGCTGGTACGACCAGGTCGATCCGGTGCCGTTCCCGACGGCGGCCGCCTCGTTCCTCCATAAGGTCGCCCGGGAGCCGGAAAGGTTTGCGTTCCTGCGGGGAGCTTCGTGGTGGGTGTTCGACGCCGCGGAGGTGATGCCGGGGCTGGTGCTCGGCTTCGGACAGGTGATGGTCCTGCTGGCGGTGGCCGTCTGCCTGGCGACGCGGCTGCCGGTGGCCGCCAACGTAACAACCTGCGCCGTGGTCTACATCGTCAGCCACCTCAGCCCGATCCTGTTGGCCAGCGCCAGTTACCGGGCCCAGGCGGAGCCGGCCGGCGAATCGACGGTGACCCGGATGTTGCTCTTCGTGGCCCAGGTGTTCGACCGGGTGCTGCCGGCCCTGCAGCTGAACAAGCCGACGCAGATCACCGACGCGCCGGCGCCGCTGGCCGACATGGCGGTCTACGCCGGCGAGGTGACGTTGTACTCGCTGTTGTACACCGCCATCGTGCTGCTGTTCGGCCTGGTCCTGTTCGAGGACCGCGACCTGGCCTGATATGCGGGGGTCGCGGGCCGAAGTCGGGGGCGGAACAGCGAGTTCTGGTGGACAGGCGGCGAGCGACTGTGGACAATGACCCTGATCGGGATTCACCAGACCCCCTGACCCCTGACCCCCGAGATGGCCGTGGTGCGCGAAGCCGAACGCAACGCCTTTGCCAAGGCCTGTGCCTACCTGAACTACAGCGCCCGCTCGCGTTGGGTGTCGCTGGGGGCCGGTATCGGAACCGCGCTGTTCTTCGTCGGCCTGCTGGCCGTCCTCTGGCTCTTCGCCGACCTGATGGTCTATCGCGGCATGTTGCCCGAGTTCGTCGATCTCCCCGAGAACGACCGGCAGCAATTCAAGAAGGAATGGACCGCCGTCCCCGAGGCCGAGCGGAAGGAACTGCTGCAGACCGTCCGGGCCGACGAGAAGACGCTCGACGCGCTCGCCGCCGCCGACCCCCTCGCGTCTACGACCACGTCACACGACCAGGAGGTGATCTGGCGCGCCTACCTGCCGCGCTTCCTGAAATTGCAGGTCGGTGTGGACGCCGAAGGACTCGTCACGAAGCCGGCCGACGAGCCGCTCGGCGACGTCGGCATCCTGAGCCTGGTGGTGCGCAACCACATGGCCGGCCGCTTCTTTTCGCCGGTCTCGAGTTGGCTGGCGCGCTGGAACCCGTGGACCTGGCGCGTCCACACCACCCGCGGCCTGAACTACCCCTACTACCTCACCGGGCTGTTGGCCATCGCCCTGGTGCTGGCCGTGGCGCGCGCGGTCCTGTCGTTCGTGATGCGGATGGCGGCGGCGCGGGCCTGCGTAGAGGCGGCCACGCGCCTGCGCCGGGCCGTCTACCATCACACCTTCCGCCTGGGCACCCTCGCCTTCCGGGCGCTGGGACCGAGTGAGGCCGTCACGGTCTTCACGCGCCACGTCGAGGCCATCCACGAGGCGCTGTACTCCCGCCTGACGGTGTCCTACGTCGAGCCGGTCAAGTTCGCGCTGCTGCTGGCCTTCGCCCTGCTCGTGGAACCGCTGCTGGCGCTGGCCTTCCTCCTGTTCGCCATCCTCGTCTGGATCGTCGGCGGGCAGATCGCCGCCCACTTCCGGCACCAGGGCCGCGCCGCCAGCGACGCCGCCGCCGAACAGCTGACGCTGGTGCGCGAGAGCCTGATGCTCATGCGCCTGGTCAAGGTGTACCTGATGGAGCTGTTCAACCAGGCCCGCGTCGAGCGGCTGCTGGCGCGCTACGCCCGGGCCCAGCTGGTGCGCTTCCGCGGCGAGGCGCTCTACAAGCCGATCCTGTTCACGCTCGGGTTGTTGGCGGCGCTGATCTTGCTCTGGTTGGCCGGCCTGATCGTGCTCGCCGGGCGCCTCGGCGCCGCCAGCACGGTCGCCCTCGCCGCTGCCCTGGTCAGCCTCTACTGGCCGGTGGAGCACTGGCTGGGGCAGCGTCGCATCCTCCGCCGCGGCCGAGACGCCGCGGTGGCCCTGTTCAAGTTCCTGGAGCGCCCGGGCGAAGTTGGCCAGGTGGTCGGCGCCGAGTTCCTGCCGCCGATGTCGCAGCAACTCGAGTTCGACAACGTCAGCCTGCGCGAGCCGGGCTCGACGCGGATGCTGCTGCAAGACGTCTCCCTGGCGGTGCCGGCCGGCCAACGCATCGGCATCGTCGGCCCCGACGACCTGGAGAAGCACTCGCTCGTCTTCCTGATCCCGCGCCTGCTCGACCCGACCTCCGGGGAAATCCGCATCGATCAGCACAACCTGCGCTGGGTGACGCTGGACTCGCTGCGCAACCAGATCTCGGTCGTCTTGCAGAACAACCTCGTCTTCCACGACACGGTGGCCAACAACATCGGCTGCGGCGACCAGCAGTTCACCCTGCCGCAGATCATCGAGGCGGCCAAGATGGCCCACGCGCACCACTTCATCCAGAAACTGCCGCAGGGCTACGAGACGGCCATCGGCGAGCTGGGCCACGCCCTGCCGGCCGGCAAGCAGTTCCTGATCGCCCTGGCGCGGGCCATCCTGCGCGACCCGGCCATCGTCATCATCGAGGAGCCGGAGCAGGCGCTGGACGAAGACACCAAGTCGCTGCTGGACGACACGCTGGCCCGCTTCCTGCCCGGCCGCACCGCGCTCTTCCTGCCGCACCGCATCTCGACGATCCGCTCGTGCGACAAGATCTACCTGCTGCACAACGGCCGCGTCGGGGCCGAGGGCGAACACCGTGAATTGCTGTCCGGCAACCCGCTGTATCGCCACCTGCACTACCTGGAGTTCGCCGAGGTCGGGGAACCGGGGTAGTCATTAGTCATTAGTCATTAGTCATTCGTACAATGCCACCTGCCCGCTAATGACTAATGACTAGTGACTAATGACTAATGACATGCCTTACGAATCCGAATTGCGGGCCGCCCTGGAAGCGGCCGAGCTGACCCGACCCGCCATCCTCGACGCCTACGCCAACTTCCAGCCCATCCCCGACGCTGCCGCATCGATCTCCCTGCCCGTTGATCGCGACACGCAGGACGTCCTGCTGCGCCACCTGTCAGCGGCCTTCCCGGGCGACGCCTTCTGTGCCGAGGAAGCAACGCCGGCGCTGGAACAGATCCCGGGACCCGGCTCGGGGCGGCCGCGCCTGTGGATCATCGACCCCATCGACGGCACGCGCGGCTTCGCCATGAAGAACGGCGAGTTTTCGGTGATGATCGGCCTCGTCGATCAAGGGCATGTCGCGGTCGGCGTCGTGATGGAGCCAGTCCGCCGGCGACTGACTTACGCCACGCGGGGCGGCGGTTGCTGGAGGCGCGACGGCAACGGGGCCGCGGAGCGCTGCCGGGTCAGCACGACGGACCAGCTGCCAGGGGCGGTGTTGACAGTGAGCCGGTCGAGTACCGGGCGGAAGCGGTCGCCGCACGTCGAGGCCCTGGGGGACGTGCGGCTGCTGCCGGCCTACTCCGCCGGCCTGAAGCTCGCCCACGTCGCGCGCGGCGAGGCCGACCTGTACCTGAACGTCTACCCCAACTTCAATGACTGGGATATCTGCGCCGGCCAGGTCCTCGTCGAGGAGGCCGGTGGCAAAGTGTGCGGGCTAACAGGACAGGAAATCCACTACGGCCAGGGGCGCGGTCAGCAGCGCGACGGTCTGCTGGCGACCAACGGCCGCATTCACCAGGCGGCGCTGGCGGCGCTCCGTTCGCCGCCAGCGGCAGGGATCAGGGCCTCTTGAAATCGACCGGGCGCGTCACCGGTTGCCCCTGGATCTGGGCGAGGCGCATCTGGGCGGCGTCGGCCTGGCGCGTGTTCGGCAATGTCTGGATGACGCGCTCCAGCCACTGCATCGCCTGCTGCGGCTGCCCCTTGCGCAGACACGTCTCGGCCAGCGACAGGTACAGGGCGCCGAGCTGCTCGCCGGCCAGGTCCGCCGCCTGACGCAAGCGCTCCGGATTGTTCTTGATGTCCGCGGCGAGCTGCCCCGCCTCCGCCGCCTCCGGCATGTCGGCGAAGGTCCGGGCCAGCAGCTCGCAGCGGTCCAGGCACAGCAGGTACTGTTGCCCGCGGAAATCCTCGCGCGCCTCCGCCAGCAGCTCGCGCGCCCGCCGGGTACGCTGAGACTCCTTGACCACGGGCTTGACCACGGGCTTGACCTCGTTCTTGACCTCCTTGACCTCGGGCTTGACCTCGTTCTTGACCTCCTTGACCTCGGGCTTCTTGACCAGGGACGTGAGCATCAGGCCACCGTCCGTCGCGGCCCGCGTGCCGGCGAAGACGCGCACCAACTCCGTGACGGTGTCGATCGCCTCGGTCGTCTGTCCCTTGTCGGCGAGCTGGCGCGCCCGCACCAGCCGCCCGGCCGCCTGCTGTTCCAGGTCCAGCAGCAGCTGCTTCGCCTTGATCTGGACCGGGCGGTCCTTGCCGTCCTGGACGACGTTCTTCAGCAGGACGATGGCCCGGGCGTAGTCGGCGGCGGCGATGGCCTTGCCGGCCGTTTCGTAGTCGCGCTTCATCCCCTCCGGGGTCGTCGCCATGTCCAGTACGCGCTCGAGATTCTCCTTGAACTTGTCGGCCTCCTGGTAGCCTTCGATCTTGCCCAGGATGTGGCCCTCGTGGCTGGCGAAGATGATCGTCGGATACATCTGCAACCCCAGCTTCTCGGCGAGGGTGGGGTCTTTCTGGATGTCGATGCGGATGGGGACGAATTTCCCGTTGAGCCGCTTGATGACCTCCGCGTCGCGGAAGGTGGTGCCGTCGAGCAGGCGGCAGTACTTGCAACCCTCGAAGCCGAAGTCGAGGATGATGGGGCGCTCCTTGTCGGCGGCTTCCTTGCGGGCGGTGTTGTAGTCGGAGCGCCAGTCCACCTCGTCCGCGGCCGCCTGTGCGCAGAAGACCGAGGACAGAAGACAGAAGACAGAAGACAGAAGCCCAAGTCGCTTCGTGGGATTGCGGTTGTTCCGTCTCATCGCGGCACTCTCCGGTCGGGGCAGCGAACCAGCGTTGGCCGGTCGGTCTTCTGCCTCCTGTCTTCTCAGTTCGCGCGGGGGTGGGCCTTCTGGTAGCTCTCCTGGAGTCGGTGGGTTGTCACGTGGGTGTATATCTGGGTGGTGCTGAGGCTGCGGTGTCCGAGCAACTCCTGCACGCTGCGGATGTCGGCACCGTTGTCGAGCAGGTGGGTGGCAAAGCTGTGGCGCAAGGTGTGCGGGCTGGTCCGCGGGTCGAGGCCGACCTGCTTGAGATACTTCTCGAGCAGGCGGCCGACGCTCCGCGAACTGAGCCGGCTGCCGTTCTTGTTCAGGAACAGTGCCGGCGGCGGCCGCTGCAGTCCGCCGACCACGGCGGCGCGGGCATCCAGCCACAGCCGCAGCGATGCCAGGGCGGGCGGACCGAGCAGGGCGAGTCGCTCCCGGCGCCCCTTGCCCCGGACTGTCGCGAGGCCCTCGGCGAGATCGACGTCCTCGACGTTCAACCCCGTCAGCTCGCTCACGCGCAGCCCGGCGGAGTAGAGCGTTTCCAGGATGGCCCGGTCGCGCAGGCCCAGGGGCGTGTCCGCCGGCGGGGCGTCCAGCAACCGCAGGAGTTCCTCGACGCCCAGGAAGTGCGGCAGGTTCTTGTCCTGGCGCGGGCCGCGCAGGCTGTCCGCGGGGTTGGCGCTCAGCGCCCCCTGGCGGCACAGGAAGCGACACCAGGAGCGCACCGCCGACACGCGGCGGGCTACGGTCGTCTTGGCGTAACCCCGTTCGTGCAGCCAGGCGAGGTAGGCGCGCAGTACGCGGGGCGTCAGCCGATCCGGGGCTGGATTCTGCTGTCCCAGGCGTGTACGAAAGAAGTCCAGCGCCTGCGTCAAGTCCTCGCGGTACGACTTGACGGTGTGGGGCGAGGCGTTCTTCTCCAGCGCCAGGTGTCGCAGGAACTCGGCGAGCGCTTCGTCCATGGGGGTGCCTGTCCGCGGCCGCAACACGGGCTGGTCTTGCTGAACCGCTTCGGCGGCGCGGGCCTGTTCGCGGGCCTTCTCGGTCAGGATGGCGGCGTCGAACCAGGTGAAGCTGAGGCGGGGGTCCGCCGCCTGGTCGCGCAGGGCGTCGATCAACGGCTCGTGGGCCTCGTCATCGTACACGAAAACATAGCGCTCGTTCCCTTTGATCAGTGCCAGGACGTTGTACTCCCGCCGCACAGGTCGCCTCCCTCCCTACCGGAATCCCCGGGCCCACCACTTCGCCGGTTATCAATATCGACCGGCGGCGGCCGGGAACGGAGGGAATAGGGAAGCCGCAAGAGGGATCAGCCGACTATTTCAGGCATTCGCGTTCTCCTTTCCCTCTCCCCCCCTGCCGCTTTTTTCAGAGCAGATCGCGCAGCCCGCGCAACCCCACCGCTTCGCGTGTCAGGAACGGCTCGCCGTAGCCGGCCCCGATGGCCCAGCCCCAGTAGCGGCCGCGGTCGCGCAGGTCGTCGAGCAAGGTCGGCGGGGTTGCCGGCCGGCCCTCGAGGAACTGCGAACGGTAACAGGCTACCGCCCGCATCTTCGTCTCGTGGAACGGGGTGACGTCGAGGACAAACGACGGCGGCGGCTGGATGCGCAGGTGGACGCTGAAGTAATAGACGATGCGCTCGGGGTAGTGCGCCTGGCCGGGGAGGTCGGTTTTGCTCAGTTTGGCCCAGAAGCGGGCGGCATCGACCAGCCCACTGGCGGCGACGTGGTCGGGGTGAGCGTCCTCCCAGTACGGGGCGAAGAGGACGCGCGGCCGGACCTGACGCAGGGCGCCCGCGAGGTGACGGCGCGCGTCGAGGTCGGCGACGAGGGAACGGTTCCGCAGGCCAAGGTTGCCGCGCCAGTCCAGGCCGAGGACGGCCGTGGCCGCGTCGGTCTCCCGCCGACGAATTTCCGGGCTGCCGTGCGGGGTCGGCTCGCCGTCGGTCAGGTCGAGGACGCCGACACGGGCGCCCTGCGCCTTGAGCAGGAGGATGGCTCCACCGGCCCCCAGTTCGGCGTCGTCGGGGTGCGGGGCGATCACCAGGTAGTCGAGGTCGGGCATATCGGGACCCTTGAGGCCGGGGGGCGGAGGGCGCCCCCACAAGCCTGAGGCGCCAGCGAAGGCGCACCCGCATCCTTCGCTGGCGCCTCAGGCTTGTGTATGCATCTTCCTTGCCGGTGGAGCGGGTCGAGGCGGGCAGGGGAGAATCGTGGCAGTTGTGCGGGTAGGCTCTTGCGGCGGGCAACCTCCGCCGCTACTATGATCGGAACTTCCGGGGGGTGTCCGGGCGGCGATCCCATCCCCTGCAACGCCGCCCTTGCCCGGAGTGGTACCTCCGCTACCCATTCACCAACCCGTAGACCGGGAGGCGGTGAGTGTTCGCGCCTGGCCGCGAACGCTCTCGCTCCTGACACGCCCCGTGACGCCGAGGAGGGGATGGTCACGAAGCGCACCTCACGAAAGCCGGCAGCCCAGGCGCTGACCCCGTTGCGCGCGGCACGGCTGTGCAAACTGCTGCGCCTGCTCCGCGACCGCCCGCAGACGCGCTCGGCCCTCACGCGCCGCCTGAAACTCGACGTGCGCGGCTTTTACCGCGACCTGGAGTGGCTCCGCAAATTTGACATCGCCGTGGTCACGGAAGCGGGCCGCTACCGGCTCAACGAGGACGCCGACAAACTCATCGCCCGCCTGCCGTTGCCCGACCCGCAACTGACGCTCGGCGAGGCGATGCGGCTCGCCAAGGGGCGCACCGCCGCGCACCGCAAGTTGAAGCGGTTGATTAAGGCGATCATGCCTTGAGTCCCTCTGGCCTTGTTCGAGATGGTGCCACCACGTCACCACCTGCCCCGTGGCACCCTTCTGGCACCCTTGACACCGTACCGAGTGGTAGTGCCCATCTCTTCCTGTCCCGCAAGAAAAACGGCTGACGCAGGTTGACCAAAGTGGGTATGATGAAGTGTCGCTCGGACCCATCCGTTGGACCGGTCCGGGCGGCGGTGGTCCGGCGTTTCCTCCGCCAAGGGCAGCAGGAGAGCGCCCGCTTCGGCGGCCGGTCCCACCACCCCCCTGCGAGGAGGATTGGCCGTGGAGAACACCCCCCCGAAGATGGTTCGGTTCCGCGTCGCCGACCTGATCCATCCCCATCCCGCGCGCGTGCTCATGGAACTGTTCGAGGGCCTCAACCTCGAGGGCGAAGTGGCGGCCGGGACCACAGACGGCGAGACCCCTTATCTCGTCGTCCGCGTCGCCGGCCTCGCCGACCCCGTCATCGTGCCGCTGGACAAGACGCAGCCCGCCGAACCGGCCAGTTGTGGACTTTCGCGCCGCCGTTGATCCCGGACCGCCCTGCCGCCAACACGCCTCGGCCTCGGCGGGTGCCCAGGTGTCCAACCGGGCCCGGACCCTGCCTCGCCTTGCGCACCCCGGGGACGACTCGCTTCCCCGGCCATTCCCTCCGCGGGCTGGTTCAAACGCGGGTCGTGCCCGTGCCCGTGCCCGTGCCCGGTCTGGAATCGGGCACGGGCACGGGCACGGGCACGGGCACGGACCCGCGCCACCTGAAACGGCCCGTTTCTGAACCATGCCCCCTCCGCCGACCGACGGCAGTATGAGCGATCGCGCCGGAAGCATTCTTCCGGGGAGTGGTCGGGCTATGAGCGATCGCTCAGGGTTCGTCCACGGTGCCGAACGCCGCGGAAGGTTGGCGGCGGCGGATGGCCGCGCCGCCGAAAAAAGTGGCTTGACGTAAGTTCTTGTCGTTCATGAAGAAGCGTCGTCGCTCCTCGTCGGAAGTCGGAAAAAGGGGCGCGAAATCGCGTCGGCCCCCCGGGGTGGCACAGCCTCTGCTAAGAGTGAGGTATCGATCAACGACGCACCGATGCAGAATGGCGAGACCACTCACCGACAACAGTCAGGAGACGAAACGTGGATGACCTGCGACACAAGACGGTCCGCTTCCAGGTGGGCGACGTGGTCCACCCCCGGCCGATCCAGGTGCTCATGGAACTGTTCCGCCATCTGAGTCTTGAGGGCGAGGTGGTGGCGGCCACGACGGACGGGGAAACGCCCTACCTTGTCGTTCGCGTGGCGGGCCTCTCGGAGGCGGTCATTGTGCCGGTGGAGAAGACCTCGGCTTTTTTCGAGGATGACGGGGCGGCCCTCGCGGTCGCGGCCACGGCGAGGGGCTGAGAACGCACCCGCCGGGTTGACAGGACCGGAACAGGACTTTAGAGTTGCAATGTTCGACTCTTCGTTCCCGTCCCTACCCCCGTCCTCTTGACGCCGGGTCGAACAGTCGCTATACGCGGCCCTTCCCGAAGAGAGACCCTACCCCCTCGCGGCGCCCATGCTTCACCCGGTGGCCCAGGCGTTGTCGCCTCGGGCTGCGGACCACGAAGTCGTGTGTGTGCGGCCAGGCCGCTCACAGCCAGGACCGTTTCGGAACCGATGAAGGAGCAGGTGGAGAGGTTCGAATGCGACAGGGACGTGTCGCCGGCCGCGGATGGCCGCCTCACCGTTGCCCCCTAGCTTGAATAACCCCCTTGACCGAAACCGATGGGCCCGGACCTATCCCGCGCTCACCGTCCGTACACCGCCGTGCTTCGCAAGGCACTCCCTGGAGACTCGACTATGACGACCGCGCTCGCTACCACCGCCCGCCAGGTCCTCACCGGCACGCAGCGCCACAACAACCCGATCCCGGATCGCCTCCCCGTTAGCCAGCGGCCGACCCGACTCGACCTTGCCGCCGCCGACCGGCAGACCACGCTCGACCTGAAACCGGTGGCTGTGCGGGTTCCCGGCATCGCCAAGGAGATCGAGGTGAAGATCGCCTCGGATCGCCTGGAGTGGGAGGAGGCGCTGCAACTGGTCACGCAGAGTTATCGTAGCCGGGGCTACGAAGCGGCCGAGACCCGTGGCCTGCGCTTCACGCCGTTCCACGCCCTGCCGCAGACCACCACCTTCGTCGCCAAGCACGCCGGCCGCGTCGTCGCCACCCTGTCGCTGGTGCCCGACAACACGCTGCTTGGCCTGCCGATGGAATGCATCTACGGGCCGGAGGTTCACGACCTGCGGCTGCAGGGGCGGCGCATGGGCGAGGCGACCAGCCTGGCCGACAGCGGCCTGGGCGTCCGCGAGTTCCTCCAGGTCTTCGTGACCATCATCAAGTTGACGATGCAGTACCACGTCCGCCAGGGCGGCGACACCTGGGTCATCACGGTCAACCCCCGGCACCGCAACTTTTACGGCAAGGTCCTCGGCTTCGTCCCCCTCGGGCCTTGCCGCTCCTACCCCTGCGTCCAGGACGCCCCCGCCGAGGCCTACCGCCTCGACCTCGACCTGATGAAGGCCAACGCCCCCGCCATGTACGAAACCATGTTTGCTGAGGCCCTGCCGCCGGCGGTGCTCTCCGCCCCGCGGATGGACGCCAACCTGGTCCGCCACTTCGGCAGCAACTCGACGCAGACCACCCTCCGCCAGGTGCAGGACATCCTTGGCTACGCCGAGCACTACGGCAGCCCGCGGCGGTGGTAGACCAGGGAGGAACCTGCTCGGGGAGGCGATGCCACGTGACTGCTGGCGATCAAGGCAATGCTGGCCGACCGCGGGAAGTTGATTACTTCCCTCCTGGGCATCACCTTCTCCGTCGTGCTCGTCAACCTCCAGGGCGGATTGTTGCTGGGGCTGATCCACAAGGCGAGCGTGCTGCGGACCTAGCCGCAAGGCCGATTACTCCGCCGCCACCCGGTCGAAGATTCGCCGGCCTCCCGGCGACGGGTGGCACCGAGCCCGGGACCGGTTGGGAAGTGCGACCGAGCGATTCGCGATGTAAGGTATTCTCGGGTAAAGAGAAACGGCGAAGAAGCCGGCAAGAGCGGGGAATTCTGACCCGGAAGAGCGGTTTGGCACAGCCTCTGCTTGAGGTGTGTGACACCAACCACGAGAGTTCAACACGCAACGGAAAGGCAGCCAGCCACCGGCCACCGTCATGAGCAAACTTCACCCCACCCTGGTAGCCCGCGACGTTCACAAGAGCTTCGGCAGCGGCAGCCAGCGCGCCCCGGTGCTCCGGGGGGTGAGCATGGAAGCCTCCCGGGGTGAGACGGTCTTCCTGGTCGGGCCGTCCGGCAGCGGCAAGACGACCTTGCTCTCGATCCTGGGCTGCATCCTGACCCCGGATCACGGCAGCGTGCAGGTGCTGGGGCAGGAAGTGGCGGGGATGACGGCGAAGCAGCTCACCGCCTTCCGCCGCGACAACCTGGGCTTCATCTTCCAGACCTTCAACCTGTTCCCGACGCTGTCCGCCCAGGACAACGTCGCCCTGTCGCTGGCGATGCGGGGCGTGCCGGGGCGGACGGCCGGGCGGCAGGCCGAGGAGCTGCTCAACCTGGTCGGCCTGGGGCCTCGGCGCAAGGCGCGGCCGGCGCAGATGAGCGGCGGCGAATGTCAGCGCGTCGCGGTGGCCCGCGCCCTGGCCGCCGACCCTGCCCTCGTCTTTGCCGACGAGCCGACCGCCTCGCTCGACGCGGAGAACGGCCAGGCCGTGATGCAGTTGCTGACCCGCCTGGTCCGCGAGCGCGGCGTGACCCTGATCGTGGTCACGCACGATAACCGTATCTTCTCGTACGCCGACCGTGTCCTCCGCCTGGAGGACGGTTGCATGGCCCACGAATGGGTGCCGACGGAAACCCGTAACGCCTCGGAGCCGCCGACGGCCCTGGTCCCCCAACGACGGCGCTTCCTCAAGGAGCACGTGGCATGAAGAAGACCCTCCTCATCACAGTCGTTCTTGCCATCGCGGCTGCCTTCGCCGGGCGGATGGTCCTGCGGGGTAACCCCGGGCCGGGGTCCGCCGAGCAAACGCCGCCGCCCGCCCTGCTCGAACAGGTCGCCGCCAACGGGCTGGTCGAGGGCCGCGAGCCCGAGGTCCGCCTCTGGCCGGAAGCGGCCGGCATCCTGACCACGGTGAGCGTTCATGAGAACGACGAGGTGAAAAAGGGTCAGGTCCTGGCCGAACTGTCCAACCAGGGGCAAAAGGCCCAGGTGAAGCTGGCCGCCGCCGAGTTGGCCCGGGCCCGCCAGCAGCTGAAGAAGCTGGAAAACGGCGAGCGCCCGCAGGTTCGCGTCCGGACCAAGGCCGACGTGAAGGCCAAGGAAGTGGCCTACGAGAACGCCTACCGCGACCACGAGCGGACGCTCCGAGTGGGCGGGGGCGCCTCGAGCGCCGGCGACCTGGACGGGGCGCGCTCGCGGATGCACCTGGCCAAGGCGGAACTGGACCACGCCAGGGCCGACCTCGCCCTGATCGAAGAGGGGACGCGGGCGGAAGATCTGGAAATTGCCCGCCGGGAGGTGGACGCGGCCGAGGCGAAGCTCCAGGACAGGGAGGCGGAGTTGGCCAAGACGCGGTTGACGGCGCCCAGCGACGGCAAGATCCTGCGGGTGTACGGCCACCCCGGGGCGATGGTCTCCTCGGCGACCAAGGATCCGGTCATGGTCATCGCCGACCTGTCGAAGCGGCGCGTGCGGGCCTCGGTCGAAGAGCTGGACGTGGCCCGGGTCGAGGTCGGCCAGCCCGCCACAGTCACGGCGGACGGCCTGCCGGGCAAGGTCCTCACGGGCAAGGTGGCCGTCGTCCTCTGGCGCATGGGCAAGGGTGGCCCGGAAAGCGATTCCCCCAACGAGATGAAGGACATGTACTTCCGCGAGGTCCTGATCGACCTCGACGGCGGCGACGAGTTGCCGACGAACTTGCGGGTTCAGGTGCGGATCCAGGCCCGGCCCCAGGAGAAGCGCTGACGGAGGGCGCACTGGCGGCGATGGTCCTTGGGCGGAGCGGAGGGGCGGGAAGACACGGTTCGGAAGGCGCGAGCACAAAGGCAGATGCATCCATGGTTGCGACAACGTCTGACCTGTCCGGTGGCGGCGAACGACGGGCGACGGAGCGGCACTCTTGCAAACCGGACGCGGCGTGCCAGGTGACCGACGTCCTCGACCAGAGGACGGCGGAGGCGTCGCCCTGGAATGTGAGCCGGGGGGGCATTTGTGTCCTGGTGGGACCGGAGTACGACCGCGGCACGCGGCTGACGATCGAGTTGCGGGATCGCGACCAGAGGCGCGGTCTGGTCACGTTCGGCAAGGTGGAGTACACGCTCTTGCTGCCGAGCGCCCACGAGATGTGGCTGACGGGGTGCTCGTTCCAGGGCGAGCCGGTGCCGGCCGAGGAGCTGAGCCATTACGCCTGAATCGAGCGGTCGGGGCCGAATCCGGAGTGGTCTGGCCGGGGTGCCGTGCGGCACCCCGGCTCTTTCTTTTTCTGCCGCGGCGGACCTCCCTTCCCTGGCCGGCGAGGACTCTGGCCCGTCGTCGCCCGGTCTGTAGAGTTGTGGTGGGGCGAACTCGCGCGCCCCCTGCGCCGTCCCCCCTGCACGGTGGGCTGACGGCGTTCGTCGCTTCTCAGGAGGATCGCGATGCCGGAAAGCCATCAGGAGGACGCGCGCCCCGCCGGTCCGGGCTGGTCCTACGACGGGGCCTTCGCCCGCAACCTGGGACTGGTCGAGGCCCAGGAGCAGCAGGAGTTGCGCGTCAGCCGCGTTGCCATCGTCGGCATGGGCGGCGTGGGCGGCGTCCACCTGACGACGCTGGCTCGGCTCGGCGTCGGGAAATTCTCCATTGCCGACCCGGATACGTTCGAGGTCGCCAACTTCAATCGCCAGACTGGTGCGACCACGCGCAGCCTCGGCCGCAGCAAGGTCGAGGTCATGGCCGAGGAGGCCCGCGCGATTAACCCCGAGGTGGACCTGCGGACCTTCCGGGCCATCTCGTCCGAGAACGTCGGCGACTTCCTCGACGGCGCCCGGGTACTGATCGACGGCATCGACTTTTTTGAACTGGACGTGCGGCGGCTGCTCTTCCGCGAGGCGCGGCAGCGCGGGATGTGGGCCGTCACCGCCGCCCCACTCGGCTTCAGCACCGCCTGGCTCACCTTCTCTCCCACCGGGATGAGCTTCGACGACTACTTCGACATCCGCGACGGGATGAGCCGACTCGATCAGCTCATCGCCTTTCTCGTTGGCCTGGCGCCGCGGGCGACGCAGCGAACGTACATGGACCTGCGGCGGGCCGACCCCGGGGAGCGGCGCGGCCCCTCGGCCGGCCTCGCCTGTCAGCTGTGCAGTGGGGTGGCGGCCGCTGAGACGCTTAAGGTCCTGCTCGGCCGTGGGCCGTTGCGCCCGGCGCCGTGCTACGCCCAGTTCGATGCCTACCGTTGCCTGCTGCGCCGTGGCCGGCTGCTCGGCGGCAATCGCAACCCGTTGCAGCGCCTCAAACGCTGGCTGGTGCGCCGGCACCTGGTGCGGATCGGGTGGGATGCCCAGCTGAAGTCATCGTGAGGCAAGACGGGCGACGCGGCTGCCGCGGGCGAAATAACGACTTTGCGTCGCTTGGCTTTGGGGTACAATGCGGGCATGGCGACAACACCCCGCCGCACGAAGAAGGTCGAGCCCCAGCGCTGGTATCGCGGGGCCGACATTCCCATGCGCGTCATCCGGAAGTTTGTCCGCGATGTCGCGGAGAAATTTCGTCCGGAGAAGATCATCCTGTTCGGCTCCTACGCCTATGGCACGCCCCACGACGATAGCGACGTGGACATCCTCGTCGTCATGCCCACCCGCAACCAGCTCGACCAGGCCGTGCGTATCAGCCTCACCATTGATCCGGCGTTCCCGTTGGACATCATCGTCCGCACGCCGAAGAACATGAAGTGGCGCTTGGAGGAAGGGGAGTCGTTTCTTACGGAGGTCGTGTCCCGGGGCAAGGTGTTGTATGAAAAAGACGACGAAGGAATGGGTGCGCAAGGCCGAGGCCGACTACCTCGCTGCCCGCCGTTTGCGTCGCGGAAGGGATCCCCTGCATGACGTCGTCTGCTTCCACTGCCAACAGTGTGCGGAGAAGTACCTCAAGGCGCTCCTGGAAGAACTCAGCCTCACGATTCCAAAGACGCACAACCTCGTTTCCCTGCTGCCCTTGTTGACCCCTCATCATCCTTCACTCCGGTCCCTTCGCCGTGGCCTCGATTACCTGACGCGCTATGCGGTTGACACGCGGTATCCGGGTGACTCCGCGAGCAAGCGCCAGGCCGTGGCGGCCTGGCGCTGGGCCGAGATGGCGCGGACGGTGGCCCGCAACCTACTCGGTATCCGCCCGCGGCGCAAGAAGATTTAAACGACCTTTGCACGCCCCATCCCATCGGCGGACGCGGCATGAGGAACTCACCATGAACCCCGCACTGGAATGGCTCCTGACCGCGGCCATCCGCGCCCCCTCGGGCGACAACACGCAGCCCTGGCGCTTCGAGGTCGATTCGGCCGCGGGGCGCCTCCGCTTCTTCGTGGACGAGACGCGCGACCCGTCGCCGATGAATTCCGGCCAGCGCATGGCGCGCATCGGCGTTGGCGCCGCCCTGGAGAACCTCCTGCGGACGGCTCGGGCCAACGGATGGGAGGCGCAATTTGAAGCGGCGCAACCTCCTGCGGTGGCGGTGCTTCGCGTGCAGACCGTCGCCGGCGGCAGCCCGCAGGCAGACCGGACCATCGGCGAGCGCGTCACCAACCGGCGCACCTACGACGGCCACCCCGTACACGAAGATGTCCTCGCACGGCTGAAGGAGCAGACGCCGGCCCTGGACGGCGTGCTGACCCAGTGGGTCGTCGGCCGGGAGCGCCTCGCTCCGCTGGCCGAAGTGATCGGCCGGGCCGATGCGACGATGTTCGGTGAGCCGTCCATGCGCCGGGCCTTTCTGAAGAATGTCCGCTTCGATGCCCCGCCGACCGCGGAAGTTGAGCAGGGGCTGTCGCTGGCGTCGCTGGAAGTCTCGGGGAGCGACCGGGTGGCGCTGAAGATGATGCGCTGGATGCCGAACTGGCTGCTGCATGCGGCCGGCGGGCTGAAGGTCTTCGCCGCCACGGCCCGGCGCCTGGTCGAGAGCGCGGCGGGCCTGTGCCTGGTGACGGGGCCGGACCGGTTGCCGCCGACCGACCTGGCCGTGGGCCGGGCGATGCAGCGGGCCTGGCTGGCGATGGCCGGGGAGGGGCTAGCGGTGCAGCCGATGATGTCGCTGCCGGTGCTGGAGAACGCGCTTGACAACGGCACGCCGGAGCTGATCGGAGCGCTTGGTCGGGAGAAGGTGCAGGGGCTGCTCGACGAGACGCGGCGGCTTGCCCCCGAGGTCGGCGACGGACGATTGGCCTACCTGATGCGCTTCGGGTATGCTTCGGCCGTGAGCGGGCGTACCGGCCGGTTGCCCCTGGCGGCGGTCGTGCGGGAACAGGCGGTGTCCTCCGGCCCGGTTGCCGGATGAGCGGGTTCGCCACTTCTGCTCTCGTGCTCAGAGTCTGTTGCGACAGCCGCTTGCGGCTTAGCGGGACAGATTGCCAAGCCGCAAGCGGCTTTCGCAACTGACTCTCAATGCCGGAAGTGCCGCACCCCGGTGAACACCATCGCCAGCCCGTGCTCGTCGCAGGCGGCGATCGAGTCGGCGTCGCGCATCGAGCCGCCCGGCTGGGCGATCGCGGTCACGCCGGCCTTGGCCGACTCATCGACGTTGTCGCGGAAGGGGAAGAAGGCGTCCGACGCCATGACCGATCCCTTGTGTCGCTCGCCCGATTTCCGTACCGCCAGGTGGACCGAATCGACACGGCTCATCTGCCCGGCGCCCACGCCGACCAGCATGCCGCCCCTGGCCAGCACGATGGCGTTGCTCTTGACGTGCTTGCACACCAGCCAGGCGAAGCGCAGGTCGGCCAATTCCGCCGCCGTCGGTGGCCGCTTGGTCACCACCTTGAGGTTCCCGAAGTCGTCGGCCCCCGACAGGTCGCGCCCCTGCGCCAGCAGGCCGCCGTCCACGCGCCGGAAGTCGAGCCCGCGCGCCTTCACGTCGTCGGGCTTCGGCGGCCCGGTGCGCAGCAGGCGCACGCTGTTCTTCCACGTCGGCCGCGTCGTCAGCACCCGGAAGGCGCCGTCGCTGAACCCCGGCGCGATGACGCATTCGATGAAGCGCTTCGGCTCGGTGATCTGCGTCGCCGTCGCCTCGTCCACCTCGCGGTTGAAGGCCAGCACGCCGCCGTAGGCGCTCAGCGGGTCGCCCTCGTAAGCCTTGCGGAACGCCTCTTCCGGCGTCGTAGCGACGGCGGCGCCGCAGGGGTTGTTGTGCTTGATGACGACCGCGGCCGGCTCGGCGAACTCGCGGACGAGGTTGAACGCGCTATCGAGATCGAGAATGTTGTTGTAGGACAGCTCCTTGCCGTGCAGCGGCTCCGCGGTGGCGACACACGGGTGGGCCACGCCCGGCTCGACGTAGAACGCCGCCCGCTGGTGGGGGTTCTCGCCGTAGCGCAGCGGCATCTTCTTCTCGAAGCGCAGCTCGAGGAGCCCGGGGAAGTCGCTGACGTCGGTCTGCCTGGCGAAGTACGCGCTGATGGCCCGGTCGTAGGCGGCGGTGCGGGCGAAGGCGGCCGCGGCCAGGCGCCAGCGCGTCGCCAGCGTCAGGGCGCCGCCGTTGGCCCGCAATTCCTCGAGCACGGCGGGGTACTGCTCCGGCGACGTGACGACCGCCACGTCGTGGTAGTTCTTCGCCGCCGAGCGCAACATCGACGGCCCGCCGATGTCGATGGTCTCGACGATCTCCTCGTGCGTACTGCCGGGCTCCGCGACGGTCTGCTCGAACGGGTACAGGTTGCAGACGACCATGTCGATGGGCTCGATGGCCTGGGCGGCGAGGGTCTGGACGTGCTGCGGGTTGTCGCGCACCGCGAGCAGGCCGCCGTGAATCTTGGGGTGCAGCGTCTTGACGCGGCCGTCGAGGACCTCCGGGAAGCCGGTCACGTCGGCGACGTCGCGGACGGCCAGGCCGGCGCCGGCCAAGGCTTGGCGGGTGCCGCCGGTGGAGATCAGTTCGACGCCAAAGGCTTGCAGGCCGCGGGCCAGGTCGATCAGGCCGGACTTGTCGCTGACGCTGAGAAGGGCGCGGCGGAGGGTGCGCAAACTCATTCTTTCCTCGGGTGAAGCTCCGGGGTGGCGGCGACCGGTCGGGGCGCGGGGCCACCGCCGCCGCGCCCTGCCAACCTACTTCCCGAACTTCGCCAGGACAAGGACCGGCACCTCCCGGGGACTCGCCTTTCCGCCCACGGGGTTCCCGGAGAGAACGCCCTCGCGCCTTACGACCCTTGCAAGCCGAACTGGATGGAGGTGCCGTGATCACCGTCACTGTCGGTGTAGGTGACCGTGAGAGTGAACAGTTGCGGGCACGGGAGGCCGCTGAAGCTGAAGCCCCAGGTGGCCCCGGCGGGCAGGGAGGCGCTGGGGATGGCGGTGCCGGCGATGGGCCCCTGCAGGCCCCCGCTGCCATAGTACGTGACGCAGGCCGTCGTGTCTGCGGCGTTGTTGGATCTACCGTACGCGGAGAAAGCGCCGCCGTTGCAAGGGAGGGTTGCCCCATTCGTGGGGGTCGTGATGGTCGGGGACAGGGGGTCAAATGGGGTCACTTTGTTCATACCAGCTCTCCTTAAACATCAGAAGTATTCAGTCGATGGGGCGGATCGTCACGTTACGAAACGCCCCCGAGCCACGGCACACGAGTAATCCAACTCCGCCCGAGGGGGTAAAGTGGAACTCGGGCCGAGCCGCCGGGTCGCTTTCCAGGAAGACGGGGTGCGGGGCGCTCAGTTGGGCGGCGGACAATCCTCCCACGTCGGCCCCTTCCCAGAAGAGGCGCACCCCCGTGGGGGTGACGACCACTTCCAGGGTTCGCCACGGCGGCGTGGCGAGCAGAAGGCCAGCCAGGGGAAGTTGCCCGCGAAAGGCGCCCTGCGGGTTGACGGCCGGCGCGGCGACCAGTTCGGCGACCAGTTCGGGCCGGACCTTTTTGCAGTATTCGGCCGTCAGGAACGGCGCCTCCACCTTGGGCCCCAGGGTATGCCACCACGACTTCAATTGGCCCTTCTCGCGGTAGTAGTCGAGCGTCAACTCGACCGTTCCACACTCCGGATGGGGGGGGCGGCTGCAGCTGACGGCCCGTTCGCCGAGGTCCGCAAAACAGACGCAGCAGTAGGAGTGCTCGCGGGCCTCGCCGTCCTGCCGTGTGGAGTGCGCGAAGTAGAGACCGACCGCCGAAGAGATGCTCTGTCCATCCCGGTGTTGCACCTCGGCCCGCAGGCGGTAGCCCCGCAGCGGGACGGAAGGCAACAACTCGAGCCTGGCGGAGGGCCAGGCCCGGAGCCTCAAGGGCTCCTCGGCGCCGACGGGCATCAGGTCGTCCGGCCGTCCCATCCACGGGGAGGACCACCGAGGCCGCCCCTTGTCGCCGAGCAAGCAAACCGATTGACCCGCCGCCAATTCCTGGTTCAACTCCCGAAACGGCCCCTCGGTGTCAGGCTGGGATGGCGGGCCAGGGTCAACGGTTGGTGGCGGCACGGGCGAGGTGCGCTGGCCGCCGGCGAAGGCCACGGCGAGCAGCAGCACAGACAGGACCGCCACGAGGGCCCGCGCCGGGTGGCGGCGCAGGCGACGGACGGCTCGCGCCGTCAGGGAGGGCCGGCGCGCCAGGATCGTCCGGTCGTCGAGGAAGCGGCGCAGCTCTTCCGCGAGGTCGTCGGCGGTGGCGTAGCGCCGCGCCGGGTCTTTTTCCAGGCACTTCAGGCAGATGGTATCCAGGTCGCGCGGCACGTCGGGCCGAGTCTTCCGCGGCGGCGCCGGCTCCCGGGTGAGGACCAGTTTCAGCGTGTCCCGCCTCGTGGCGCCCAGGAAGGGCGGGCGGCCGGTCAGCAGCTCGTAGAGGATGGCGCCCAGGGCGTAGACGTCGGCGGGGGGCCCCACGTCCTTCGCGCCGTTGGCCTGCTCGGGGGCCATGTAGCTCGGCGTGCCCAGCCCCGCGCCGGTTTGCGTCAGCTGCCCCGCACAAGTCCCGCCGGCATCGCCCAGCAACTTCGCCAGCCCAAAGTCGGCGAGCTTCGGCGTGCCGTCCTCGGTCAGCAGGACGTTGCTCGGTTTCAGGTCGCGGTGGATGACCCCTTTGCCGTGGGCAGCGTGAACCGCCCGCGCCAGCACCGCGACCAGTTCCGCGGCGGCGCGGCACGGCTGCGGCGCCCCGGCCGACTTGTGGGCGAGGGAGCCGCCCCCCGCGAACTCCAGGGCGCAGTAGGGGAGGCCGTCGTGCTCGCCCACCTCGTAGATCTGAATGATGTTCGGATGCTGCAAGCGCGCCACCGCGTTGGCCTCGCGCCGGAAGCGGTCCAACTCTTCGGCGCCCGCGTAGCGGCCGGCCCGGATCATCTTCAGCGCCACCAGGCGCGGCAAGCGCCGGTCGCGCGCCTTGTAGACGACGCCCATGCCGCCCTGTCCCAGCACGTCGAGCGACTCGTAACCCGGGACGGCGGGAAGGGACGGCACGGCGGCCACAGACGGACGGGCCGGCGTCGTACCCTGGGGGCCGACGGTGAGCGGCAAGGCGGGGCGCGGCAGCCCCGTGTCGGACGTGGTGATGAGGTGAGAGTCACTCACGGGCGAATTCCTCCGGGCCCGGCTCGGCGCTCACTCGGTCGGGCGGCGTTCGGGAAGGAACGCCCGGGGCGCGCCGGCCTTCACATTTTGCCCACAAACGAGATTCGGTTATACCACGCCGCGGCGGTCGCGTCCAGCCCCCGGCCCCGATTACGCCGGCCCTCATTCGCCGGGGTGAAAAAAGTGTCCCGCCTTGTCC
>Ga0116217_10000999_pt1 | contig 28238 bp, 24 predicted proteins | sample Sb_taG_6_FD_89697 | JGI IMG/M metagenome (GOLD analysis project Ga0116217, IMG submission 89697) | Peat soil microbial communities from Weissenstadt, Germany - Sb_50d_4_PS metaG | ecosystem: Environmental > Terrestrial > Soil > Wetlands > Peat | place: Germany: Weissenstadt | collected 2010-09-21 | reverse complement strand
TCGGACGCTCTGTATGCCGTTTCCGACAGGAGCGGATGGTGGAATCTCTACAAGGTCGCCCTCCGCGGCGGGCTCGAGGCCCTTTACGGATCGGCCCAAGAATTTGGGTGGCCACAGTGGGTCTTCGGCATGTCGACTTACGGAAAGCTGGACGACGGTCGTCTCGCGGTTCTACACGGCACGGGAACCTGGAGCCTCAGCTTGTTCGATCCCGAGGAGCGCACCCTCGTCCCGGCAAGCCCGGACCTGGCAGAGAAGATCACTTATTTCGAGCCCACAGTCTCCGTGCGAGGCGGAACGGTCGCCGTCATCGGCGGTGGCCCGAGCACTCCTGACTCTCTGTTGACCGTCGACACCCGGAGTGGGGCGCTCGAGGTCCTGAGGCCGAGCATCGAGAACGTCCCCGATCCCAGCTACCTGCCGGAGGCACGGGCCGAGCAGTTCAGAAGTCAAGGAGGCCGAGAGGTCCACGCTTTCGTGTACGCGCCCAAGAACCCGGAGTTCAGTGCACCAGAAGACGAGCTGCCTCCTTATGTCGCGTTCGTCCATGGTGGTCCGACGGCGCAGAGCTCACCCGTGTTGGACCTGACTGTCGCCTACTTCACGAGCCGCGGCATCGGAATTGTCGACGTCGACTACGGCGGCTCCAGCGGATACGGACGCGAATACCGGAACCGGCTTCGCGGTCAGTGGGGGATCGTCGATGTCGAGGACGTCGTCGCGGCTGTAAACGGCCTCGTCGAGCGCGGGGATGCTGATGCCAGACGGCTCGTGGTTCGAGGTGGCAGCGCCGGCGGTTGGACGGTGCTCGCAGCGCTGACACGCAGCAAGGCCTTCGCAGGAGGCACTTCCTACTACGGCGTCGGCGACCTCATAGGGCTCGTGGAGGACACGCACGACTTCGAGTCGCGCTACATCGACGGGCTGGTGGGTCCTCTCCCGGAGGCGCGCGAGGTCTACAACGAGAGATCCCCCTTGTCCCACGTCGACGAGCTCGAGTGTCCGATCCTCCTCCTGCAGGGATCGGAGGACAAGATCGTTCCTCCTCGGCAGGCCGAGATGTTCCGTGACGCATTGACGAGAAAAGGGATCCCACACGCTTACATCCTCTTCGAAGGCGAGCAGCACGGGTTTCGTCGAGCCGAAAACATCGAGCGGGCGCTCGAGGCCGAGCTTTCCTTCTACGGACAGGTCTTGGGATTCGCACCGGCCGACGTCCCCGTGCTCGAGCTCACGAGTGCCCGCGGTCGAGGTTCGAGTAGCAGGAGCGGGTCGTGAGCCGCTCGACTGTCCATCGTCATGCCGGACATGCGAGCTTGATGACGTGAACCTGCCGGTGATGCCCCCTGTCTCACCCATGCTCGCCAAGCTCGCGCGGGAGATGCCTGTCGGCGACGACCTGGTCTACGAGCCCAAATGGGACGGGTTTAGATGTGTCGTGTTCCGTGACGGGGAGGAGGTGGAGCTCGGGAGCCGGAACGAACGGCCACTCACCCGCTACTTCCCAGAATTGATGGATCCTCTTCGCAGTTGCCTACCCGAGAAGGTCGTGCTCGACGGCGAAGTGGTGATCGCCGGACCGAGCGGGCTCGACTTCGTGGCACTGCTCCAGCGCATCCATCCCGCGGAGTCACGGGTCGCCTCGCTCGCCGCCACCACGCCGGCGTCCTTCGTTGCTTTCGACATCCTGGCGCTCGGCGACCGAGACCTGCGGACCGTTCCGTTCGGGGACAGGAGGGCATTGCTGGAGGAATGCCTGTCGGATGCTCGTCCCCCCGTGCATCTCACACCGGCGACGAAAGATCCGGTGAAGGCGAGCGAGTGGTTCTCCCGATTCGAGGGAGCGGGTCTCGACGGAGTGATCGCAAAGAGCACCGGTCTCGCTTACCGGGAGGACGAGAGGGTGATGGTGAAGGTGAAGCACGAGCGCACGGCGGACTGTGTCGTCGCCGGGTTTCGTTGGCACAAGTCGGGCGGTGTCGTCGGCTCGTTGCTGCTAGGGCTTTACGACGACGCAGGGAACCTTCACCACGTGGGGGTGGCAGCGTCGTTCACCACTGCACGCCGGCGCGAGCTGCTCGACGAGATCGCGCCGTACCGCCTGCAGTCGATCGACGGGCACCCTTGGGAAGGATGGGCCGAGCCCGAAGGCTCGAACCGGCAAGGCAGAAGGCCGGGAGCACCTTCTCGTTGGAACGCCACCAAGGACCTGAGTTTCGAGCCGCTCGTCCCAAAGCTCGTGGCCGAGGTCGCCTACGACCATCTTCAGGGGGATCGATTTCGGCATGCCACGACCTTTCGCCGATGGAGGAGCGACCGCGAGCCGCAGAGTTGCAGGTACTCGCAGCTCGAGGTCGTGGTGCCCGAGGTGTTGGAGGCCGTCTTCGGAGCCTGAAGACGGCCAGGATCAGTCGGGCTCTCGTCGCGCCCGGCTCGGCGCCACCCGGCGCGGTTCACCTCTCTGCTTGGCGAAGTGGGGCGGCCAGGGCGCATCTCCGAGCCCCTCGGCCTGGTCGCGCTCGGCGAGCTCGAGCAGCGGCGAAAGGTCGTATCGGCGGTCGTCGATTCCGCGCGCCGGATCACCGATGGCGTCGAAGCGACCGGGGACGGTCGCGATCGTGAGGTCGCCAGGGTCCACGTCGAGGACCTCGTCCCACTCGAGGGGGCAGGAGACCCGCCCCTCGGGATTCGACCTCACCGAGTAAGCGGACGCCACGGTGCGATCTCGTGCGTTCTGGTTGTAGTCGATGAAGACGCGCGCCCCACGCTGCTCCTTCCACCATGCCGAGGTGGCGACGTCGGGCAACCTGCGCTCCACCTCTCGGGCCAGGGCCAGCGCAGCCCTGCGAACGTCGGTGAACCCCCACCGAGGCTCGATCGGAACGTTCACGTGCATCCCTCGAGACCCAGAGGTCTTGGGGAAGCCCACGAGTCCGTACTCGTCGAGCACGAGACGGGCCTCGAGCGCCGTCACCCTCACCGCGTCGAAGGGGACGTCGGGCTGGGGATCGAGATCGATCCGCAGCTCGTCCGGATGGTCGACGTCGCCTCTTCGAACCGGCCAGGGGTTCAGATCGAGGCATCCGAGGTTCGCCGCCCAGAGGATGTGAGCCACGTCGACCGGGCACAGCTCGGTGGCGCTCCGCCCGCTCGGAAAGTGGACCGTCACAGTTTGGATCCATTCCGGACGGCTGCTCGGGACGCGCTTCTGATAGAAGAACGGTCCCTCTGCGCCGTCGGGATAGCGCTTTAGGACGGTCGGCCTCTCCCGCACGCCGCGCAGGGCACCGTCGCCGACCGAGTGGTAGTAGCGGACGAGGTCGAGCTTGGTCTCGCCGCGTGCCGAGAAGAACACCTTGTCCGGATTCGACACCCGTACCGTGTGGCCATCGACCTCGATGTCTACCGGCGGAGCACCCTTGGGCACTCGAAGATGTTGTCACGTCGATCCGGCGACCGGGACGCAATCGAAGCGGCCCGAACTGGTTAGCGTTTGTGCGTGGACCCCGTCGAAGCGCTGCGAAGGATCGGGTATCTGCTCGAGCGCGACCGGGCGGAGTCCTACAAGGTGAGAGCCTTCCGCCGCGCTGCAGATGCGATCTCGCAGATCGACCCGGAGGAATTGCGCAGGCTTGCGGCGACGGGCGGGTTGCGCCGACTCCCCGGGATCGGAGACACCACCGCAAAAGCGGTCGTCGAGGCCCTCTGGGGAGAGGCCCCCTCGTACCTGGCTGCGCTCGAGGGTCGATCGCACGCCGAGATCGGCGACCATGCGAACGAGCTCAAGAAGCAGCTGGTCGGAGATTGCCACAGCCACTCGGATTGGTCCGATGGGGGAAGTCCCATCGCAGAGATGGCGGGAGCCGCTCGCGACCTCGGTCACCGGTACCTGGCTCTCACGGACCACAGCCCGAGGCTGACGGTCGCGCACGGGCTGGACAAAGAACGTTTGTTGAGCCAGATCGAGGTGGTGGCACAGATCAACGCGGAGATGGCGCCGTTTCGGATCCTCACCGGGATCGAAGTCGACATTCTCGAAGATGGATCTCTCGATCAGGAGGATGAGATCCTGTCGCGACTCGACGTCGTCGTCGCCAGCGTCCACTCGAAACTCAAGATGGACCCGGCTGAGATGACGAGACGGATGCTCCGAGCGATCGACAGTCCCCACACCGACATCCTCGGGCACTGCACGGGAAGGATCCTCGTTGGACGGGGTCGTCCCGAGTCTCGATTCGACGCCGACCGAATCTTCGAGGCGTGCGCGCGAACCGGAACGGCCGTCGAGATCAACTCGCGTCCCGAACGCCGAGACCCTCCTCTGCAGCTTCTCCGAAAGGCAGTGGAAACGGGGTGCGTGCTTGCGATCGACACCGATGCACATGCGCCGGGCCAGCTGGAATGGCTCGGAAACGGTTGCGAGCAAGCCGTGGAGGCAGAGGCGCCGTTCGAACGGGTGGTCAACACGTGGCCGATGACGAAGCTCTTGGAATGGACGGCGAGTCACGCAAGATAGAGCCGACGCCGGTCCTCGACACAACGACAGGCCTCGCCGGGAACGAGAAGTGAGTCATCCCACTGAGACATCGCGCGCCGCAGGCACCCGTGTCGGAACGAGCCCGGCCTTCTCGATCTCTCTGGCGAAGACTCGTGCGTCGCGCAGCGCACAGCCGGATTCGTCGTTGTTGAAGTAAACGTAGACGTTCGCCGATCTCGGCCACATCTCTGCGAGACGCTCGGCCCACGTGCGAAGAGCGGCCCTTCCGTAACAGGGGTGCGGAAGCGCCTTGCCTGCATGGAAGCGGACGTAGCCCCACGATGCGGTCCGCCAATGGGGAGTCTTGCGCTCGGGGCTGTCACTCAGACAGAGGGCTGCGCCATGGCGCGAAAGCGCACTATGCGTGTCGTCGGTTTCGAACCAGGACCGGTGACGCGGCTCGACAGCCACCTTTACGTCGGCTGGGAACTGCTCGAGGACGTCTTCCAACGCAGGAATGTCGACGCCGAGGTTCGGGGGAAGCTGCAGCAGCACAGGGCCGAGCTTCGGCCCGAGTCCACGAGATCTCTCCAGTAATCTCTTCACGGGCTCGGCCGGGTCGCGCAGGCGCTTGATATGCGTGATGTAGCGGCTCGCCTTCACCGCCATCACGAAGTCTTCGGGAGTGCGGCTCCTCCAGGCCTCGAACGTCTGTGATTCCGGAAGGCGGTAGAAGGCGTTGTTCAACTCGACTGTCGCGAAGCGCGCCGCGTAATGCTCCAACCAGCGGGCCTGAGGCACACCGGTGGGATAGAACCGATTTCGCCAGTGGGGGTACTGCCATCCGGACGTGCCGATGAGAACGGACACTCTTCCAAGCTATGTGGCACTGACAGGGACGGCTCGCCGAGCGCAGCCCCGGTGCCTCATCCGAGGAGCTGGAGTGCCTCCTCGACGAGAGCAGCAGGCGAACGACGCGAATAGTTGGCCGACCGGCAGATGAGACCGTGCACGTAGATCGACAGACTGATGAGGGCGTTGCGAGCGTCTCCGGCGAGCAACGGGACGGGCTCGCTCGGCGAGTCGAGCTCCGAGGCTTCCAGCAGCGCCCCGCGGAGCCCCAGCATGCTCGAGCACGCGTCGAGCGTCCCGATCCGGCTCGAGCGAAGCCATGCGCTCAAAGCGAAGATCAACGTCAGATTGCCACCGGCCAGGTCGCAGACCTCGTAGCCCGCGAGCCCCAGTCCAGCGCAACGGGCGAATTCCCGAGCGCCATCTCCCTCTTCTAGCCGTTGCTCCTCGGCAAGCGTGTGTTCCTGGCGCACCGTCCAACCTCCTCGAGCCAGTGTCGCAAGAGGGTGTGTCGGAGTGGTGGACTGGGCGCTATGCCTGGTCAGGGCGTTGCCGTGGGGTCGTTTGCGGGTACATACTTGTTGTCAGCCATCCTGGGAGGTGCTCAATGGCACGCGCCATCTGGACAGGCTCGCTCAGCTTTGGACTCGTGAGCGTGCCCGTCGGGCTCTACTCGGCGACCGAGGACAAGACCGTCCATTTCAACCAGCTTCAGGCAGGGACCGCAGACCGGGTCCGGAATCGCCGCGTCAACGAGCGCACGGGGGAGGAGGTCGACTACCGGGACGTCGTGAAGGGCTACGAGGTGGGCCCGGGGGAGTACGTGACCGTCACCCCCGAAGAGCTCGAGGCCGCAGAGCCCGAGAAGACGCGCATGATCGACGTGACCGACTTCGTCGACCTCGGCGAGATCGACCCGATCTACTTCCAGCGCACGTACTATCTCGCGCCCCAGGGCGAGCAGGCACGGCGCGCGTATGCCCTCCTCCTCGAGGTGATGGCTGAGACGAAGAAGGTGGGGATCGCCACCTTCGTGATGCGCAACAAGGAGTACCTGGTGGCGATTCGACCCTCCGACGCCGTCTTGGCGCTCGAGACGATGTTCTTCGCTGACGAGGTTCGAGATGCGCGGTCCGAGATCGAAGGTATTCCCGTCGATGCGACCTTCACGAAGAGGGAGGTCGACACCGCGAAGCTCTTGATCGAATCGATGGCAGCTCCATTCGAGCCGAAGAACTACAACGACACCTATCGTGAGCGCGTCGAGGAGCTCATCGAGCGCAAGCGCAATGGCGAGAAGATCGTGATCGAGCCCGTGGGGAAGAAGCCCGAAAAGGTCCTCGACCTCGCGGATGCCTTGGCCCGAAGTGTCGAAGCCGCCAAGGGACGTCACCGAGCAGGACGGGGCATAGCAGGTGGGCACTCCGAGCGCTCTGCAGGTTCCTCCCAGCCGCCACGGCCAAAGCAAGACCGCCGCGACTCACAGCCTGCTCGCGCTGCGGGCGCAGATCTCTCCGAGCTGAGGAAGTCGGATCTCTACGAGAAGGCTGCCGAGCTCGATCTGCCCGGACGCTCCAAGATGAGTCGCGACGAGCTGGAAGACGCGGTCAGGTCTGCGACTGCCTCGAGACGTCGTCGCGCCTCCTGAGATAGCCGTGTGCCGCAACATCACGACACTTCGCGGGCTGGAACCCGCAGCGACGGTCGAGGAGATCGACGCAGCTGCACGGCAGTACGTGCGCAAGGTGAGCGGCGTGCAGACAACGTCGCCTCGTACGACCGAGCCCTTCGAGATCGCGGTCATGAAGGTGGCAGAGGCGACGAGGGAGCTGTTGGCCGGGCTTCCGGCTAGATCTCAGCCTCCGCCGACTCTCCCCCCACTGCGCCGGTTGTCGAAGTCCTCTCGCTGAGCACTCGCGGGACGCGCCCCGATTCAGGCGAGGTGCACCGCGTCGGAGATCAACAATCCGAGCACCATCGCCATCACCGCGACGTAGACCGCGCTGATGCCCCAGCGCCAGCGATGGTTCGCCGCCCAGAAGCGTCTCACCGCCATGACGTCGAATACGAGCGCCACGATCGCGATGGGTACCCCGATCGCAGGACCCACGCGAGCCGCTGCCCCTAGCGCAGGAGTGACGACCGGTAGCACGACATAGCTGAGCAGGCAACGAAGTCCCGAAAGAGCCATCGAGACGTTGAAGAGCCTCTGGGCGGAAGCTTCGCTCACGGCGGCAGCGCCCGTTGCTTTGCCCTTCTCGGGGACCAACAGCAACCGGCGCACCATGGGCTCGGCCCGTTCGAGGCGCGCCGAGGTGCGTTGGACTGCGACGGCGCTCTCGGTCACGCCCACCACGCTAGAGGCTCGCGTCCTGTGGTTCGAGTCGCGGCGCACGACCTGGAAACAATCGGCCGCCGGTGTTCGCCGGCCGGCCGCCCGGGTCATGAGCTGGTAACGCTTGGGCGCGGGCCACTATGAAGTTCGTCAACACCGTTTCGTAGGTACCCCGCCGATCCGGAGGTCAGATGGCTCACAACCGCCGATTTCGCTTTGCCGCCCAGCTGTCGAAGACTCCGGAAGGCAATGCAAGCTCCTGGCCAGCGCAGGCTCGCAAGGCCGAGGATCTCGGCTACTCGGCCGTCCTGATGCCGGATCATTTCGGCGACCAGCTCGCTCCGGTGCCCGCGCTTGCCGCGGTCGCCGCTGCCACTGCGAGGCTCAAGATCGGGGCACTCGTCTTCGACAACGACTACAGGCACCCACTCATGCTTGCGAAGGAGGCCGCCACATTGGACCTCCTGTCCGACGGCCGGCTGGAGCTCGGGGTCGGCGCAGGATGGATGAAGAGCGATTACGACCAATCGGGCATCTCCTACGATCCTCCGGGCGTCCGGGTCGAGCGCTTCAAGGAGGGAGTTGCGGTACTCAAGGGACTACTCGAGTCCGAGGGGCCGTTCTCGTTCTCCGGCAAGTACTACAAGGTTACGGAGCACACGCCGACACCCCGACCGGTGCAACGACCACGGCCACCTCTCATCATCGGGGGCGGGGGGAAGAGGATTCTCGAGTTTGCGGCGAACGAGGCCGAGATAGTGGGGATCAACGTCAACCTGCGGGCAGGAGCCGTGGGACCGGAAGCCGCAGCAGACGCCACTCCCGACGCGACGAGGCGCAAGATCGCGTGGGTCCGCGAAGCAGCGGGTGCGCGCTTCGACGACCTCGAGCTGAACACGCTCGTGGGTTTCGTCGTGATTACCGACGAGCCTGAGAAGGTCCTAGAGCCCATGGCTTCGGGGTTCGGCATAGACCCCGCGGATGCACCTCACGTCCCTCTTGCGCTGGTGGGATCGGTCGCGTCGATCGAAGAAGAGCTCCACTGGCGCAGAGAGGAGTACGGCTTCTCCTATTTCGCTGTGCAGGCAGATGCCTGGGAGACACTCGGTCCTGTCGTGTCGCACCTGTCTGGCACTTGACGGTCAGGCGGCGGGACCCGTCGCCAAGCTGACGGTCGCGCTGTGTTGATGTCCGAGGGGATCGACCCAAGTGACTTTCACGGCTTCGCCAGGGTGGTGGCTCTGCATGAGGTTCGACAAGGAGGTCGAGGACGAAACCGGCTGCCCGCCCAAGGAGGTGATGATGTCACCGTTGCTGATGCCGGCATTGCTGGCGGGAGAGTTGGTGACGACCGATTCGACGGTTGCCCCGGGGATCGTCGACGAGGGCTGGACGCCGACACCCAGCAGCGCGGCTGGGCCTATGTGAATCGTCGAGGAGGCGTCGCCGGCTTCGATCTGCCGGGCTATCGCGGCTGCCTGGTCGATCGGTACGGAATAGGACTGCCGGGATCGGGCCTGGAATTGGAACCCGGCCGAAGCAGCGGTGTCGATACCGACCACGCGCGCCGAGTTGTCCACTAGCGGACCTCCCGAGTCGCCTGGCTGAAGGGCTACGGTCGTCTCGACGAGCCCCGTGAGGTCTTCTGTGCTGCCGTCGACCTCGTCGCTCGCGGTGATGGCCTGGTTCAGGGCGGTCACGTCGCCGGTCGTGACGCTCGGAGTCCCTCCGGTACCGCCGGCGTTACCGATGGCGGTCACGGGGAGCCCCACCGACAGCTTCGAAGATTGGCCGAGTCTCACGGTTGCAAGTCCCCCAGCTCCAGACAGCTGCAGCACGGCGACGTCATCGGTCTTGTCGGTGCCGACGACGGTCGCTGGGTAGGTGCGCCCGTTTCCGACGTCGGTGACGCTCACGGACGTTGCCCCCTCGATTACGTGGTTGTTCGTGAGCACCTCCCCGGACGGGGTCAGGACCATTCCGGTGCCGGCAGCCGCTTTGCCCTCGAGCCCGAGCTGGGTGTTCACGTCTGCGAGACCCGGCTCGACTTCGGCTGCCACCCCGGAAGCCGCCTCACCTCTCGGCTGCCCCGAGGAGACGATCGAAGCGCGTCCTGCGAGGACGCCTGCGAGGGCGACCACGACGGCGAGCGTTGCGATGGCCGAGATTCGGACCCAGTTGCTTCGCCGCTGCGGCGTAGGGGAATGCCAAGGGAGCGGCTCGGGCCACGTGGATCGGTACCAGGGCTCCCAGGCGGCAGGTGGCGGTGGAGGCGGGTAACCGGCGGGAGGAAGTGGGGGCTGGTAGCCGGCGGGCCAGTGTGGAGGCGGATAGCCGGCAGGAGGCGGGGGTGGGAGCTGCCGACCAAGTGGGCCGGGGGGAGGGGGCAGGCCCCTCGGACCTTGTTCACGCGGATCCTCCGGAAGCGCTGGTGAGTCGTCGTCGGGGGTCATTGGGATCAGAAAGGACGTGGTTCGCCCGTACGGCAGCGGTCAGAGCCCGCAGAGGGTCGAGGCGCTCGAATTATGGTTGACCGATGAGGTTTGCCGACTACGAAGACTTCGAGCACGTCACCTGCGAGCGTAGGCGCGACGGTGTCGTCGTCGTCACACTCGACCGGCCCGATGTGTTGAACGCAGCCAACGTGCGCATGCACCGCGAGATGTCCGAGATCTGGGGTGTCGTCGATTCCGACGACGAGGTGGGTGCGTGTGTCGTCACCGGATCGGGACGGGCGTTCTCTGCGGGGGGTGACCTGGACATGATCGAGGAGATGACCGAGCAGTACGAGGCCGTCCTCGCTCAGTGGCGCGACGCAGGGGCCATCGTGGAGAGGATGCTGGACTCGAAGAAGCCGATCGTGTCCGCGATCAACGGGGTAGCGGTCGGCGCCGGGCTCGCCGTGGCGCTCTTGGCCGACGTGAGCGTCATCGGCCGTTCTGCTCGGATCTCGGACGGGCACGCCCGACTCGGGGTCGCGGCCGGAGACCACGCGGCGATCGTGTGGCCTCTTCTGTGTGGCATGGCGAAGGCGAAGTACTACCTCATGACGGCTGATTTCGTCGATGGGGAAGAGGCGGAGCGAATCGGGCTCGTCACAAAGTGCGTCGACGACGAACAGGTGCTTCCAGAGGCGATCTCGATCGCCGGGCGGCTTGCGGCGAGCAGCGCCACGGCTGTGCAGTGGACCAAACGCGTGATGAATCAATGGCTGCGACAAGCCATGCCGGCTTTCGGGGAGTCCGTCGCCTTGGAGATGCTCGGGTTCCTCGGTCCCGATGCCCGTGAGGGGCTCGCGGCCCTCAGGCAGCGGCGAGATCCGGTGTTCCCCTCCACCTCACGCCGGACTCCCCCTGAGCGGAGCCACTGAACTTCGTCACCCGAGCGCTGGTAAGGATCGGGGAGCATCCCGCCGGTCGGGACCAGCCGGCTATTGGACGGTGACGAGTGTGCCGAGCGGCGTGTAGGGGTAGACGACCTCCGCGTTGGAAGGCGGCATCTCTATGCACCCGAGGCTCTGCGGGTAGCCGTAGCTCGAGCGGTCGAACCCATGAAGGGCGTCGCCCCCGTGGAAGTAGCTGACCCAAGGGATGTCGGGGTCGCTGTAGGTGCTGCCGTCGGGATTGGTACCCGACATGGTGGTCGAGACGTAGCGGGCGTACACGGGCCATGTGCCGAGCTCGGTCGGTGCAGCTTCGATTCCGCTGTTCGCCACCGACGAGTAGACCTTCTGACCGTCACGCCAGACGTCGACGTGTTCCGGGAGAGAGGTGAACACCTCTACGAAGTCGTAGTGACCGTACGTGTCGGTCTGCCCCGCCTCGGCAGCCTGCAGCACGGCGGCCGCCACCTGAGGTCCGGCAACTCCGTCGGTATCCATCTGGTGCTGGCTCTCGAAAGCCATGACGGCGCTGTTCTGCACCTCGTTGGGTATCCCCGGGGACCAAAGCGACATGAAATTCCCCGGAAGGTCGCTCCAACGCCACGAGAACGACCCCAATTGCGCGGTGGCCATCTCGGCTGCGGGCACCGCAGCGGGGTCGGCAGGGGTGAAGGAGACGGGAAGATACCCGAGCTGGGCGAGAAGCTGTTGCAGTCGGAGCGTCGACAGCGGCGCCACGCCGAAGCTCACCGTCGCGCCCTGAGCGAGACGAGCCCCGTCGGAAGCGAGGATGCCGGCGGCCCCGCCCGGAACCGAGACCTGCTCGGTCGCCCCAGGAGGAAGGCTCGCCGCGGCTTCGAACGCAAGGGTGCCCGGAGAGGTCTGGATCCAGGTGCCGGCCACCGGGGGGTTCAGCGTGGGCTGCGGACTGTTCGTGGCAAGTGCAGTGGAGAAGCGAAGTGATAGAGGGGCGTCCGACGCCACGTTTGCAGCTCCCGGTGCGGGCGAGCTCGAGAGCAGCGACACGGTGGCGGGGCCCTTTTGTGACGACGGTGCCGATGCCCCGGCGTTCGAAGGGCTCACATGGGACTCGACGAGGGCGACGGTCACCCCTACGAGCGCGCTGACAGACAGGACGATCCCGGCGGTCAGCCAAGGGTGTCTGTACAGCGGCTTGCGGACGCCGTGCTTCGAGTGCATTCGCAGGTGATCGTACCAGCGGCTCCCGACCGCAACGCGTGCACAGTCGAGGCATTCCGAGCTCAGTTCCCTGAAGGCACCGCCTCTTGGACGCGGTGGTCGATTCGCCGGATGCGCTCGGGGTCGGTGACCTTGCCCCCGGTCGAGTCCCGCACGTAGAAGGCGTCGACGACTTCGTGGCCGAGAGTCGAGACCCGCGCCGCCACGACGTCGAGGCCCTCGTCGAACAATGCGGTCGTGACCCTGTGGAGCAAACCCAGGGAGTCGGCCGCCCGAACGTCGACCACGCTCGACGTGGCGGAAGCGGCATTGTCGACGGTGACCTGGGTGGCCGCCGGTCGTGCCGAAGGGGCCCGGCTGCCGTGCGAGTAGACGCGCTCTTGCTCCGTGAGCCGCTCGGTGAGCGGAAACGTCCCCCGCAGGACGGCCTCGAGCTCGTCCCCGACCTGCTCCCAGCCCGGCCAGCGCCCTCGAGAGGGTTCCACCGTGAAGATCTCGACTGCGAAGCCGTCCTCGCTCGATGCGTCTGCTGAGCGAACGTCGAGCCCCCGAAGTGCAAGGACACCGGTGACTGCTGCGAGGAGCCCGGGGCGGTCCCTCGCCACGACCGTCAGCCTCGGTGCTTCGGCTGCGATCACCGATCGGCCGAGGACTTCGACCTGTCGCATCAGTGCACGGTGCCGGTCGGTGATCAGCGAGGGCGCCGGCTCGGGTGGTTGTTCGCCGGCCATCGCAGCGGACGCGCGCGCTGCGAGGTCGGCCACGAGCCCGGCCTTCCAGGGACCCCACGCTGCGGGACCGGTTGCAAGGCTGTCGGCTTCGGTGAGCGCCACGAGCAATTCGAGGCGCGTCCTGTCGCCAGTTGCCTCGACGACTGCTGCGACAGTCCGGGGATCGTCGAGATCGCGGCGGGTGGCGAGGTCCGCCAAGAGCAGGTGGTTGCGGACGAGGGACACGAGCACGTCGCAGTCTTCGCGCGAGAACCCGAGGCGACTGGCCAGATCTGCGACCACCTCGACTCCGGCGTCTGTGTGGTCGCCCGGATATCCCTTCCCGATGTCGTGGAAGAGGGCCCCGACGAGAAGCAGGTCGGGTCTCGGGACCCGCAACGCCAGTGGTGCCGCGCGCGCTGCAGCCTCGAGCAGATGACGATCGACCGTGAAGCGGTGGTACGCGTTTCGCTGAGGACGATTGCGGACGAACCGCCACTCGGGGATCAGCCTGGTCAGGAGGCCCTTCTGGTCGAGCGCCTCGAGTGCAGCGATCGCGGGCGTGCCGGCTGCGAGCACACGTACGAGGGCCTCTCGCATCTCAGGCGGCCAGGTGCCTTCGGGAGGCGGTGAGGAGGCAGCTAGAGCCTCCAGGGTCGCTCGTCCGATGGGAGCGCCACGTTCGGCTGCCAGCGCGGCGATGCGCAGAGGCAGTGTGACGTCCTGTTCGACCGGTGCGTGCTCGTCGAGGACGACCTCCTCTCCACCTGCCGCGTCTGCCGCCAAGGCGATCCCAGGCTCGACCACCCGAACTTCCGTCGGTCGATCGACTCCGACATGTCGCACGTCGGGGCCGACGCGGCGCCTTCTGCGTCGTTGTGTTCCCTCCCACCACCAACCCCTGCGCCAGACATCGTCGGTCTCCCATGCGACTGCTCGGCCGGCTTCGGCGATAGCCGCCATGAGGACGTCGGCGTCGCCGTAACCGAGCGCAGCCGCGACCTGGTCCTGCTCTTGGAGAAGGAGTCGATCTGTCGCCCTTCTGGTGGCGCGATGAAGCTCGACCCGAGCCGAGGTCAGGGTCTCTCTGGGGGCTTCGAGGGAGTTCAGGTTCACCTGTCCTGCCAGCGCCGGCATCGCGAGCATCGCTGCGCGAACCGCGTGGATGTCCCTGAGCCCCCCGTGAGCTTCTTTCAGGTCCGGCTCGAGCAGGAACGCGACGTCTCCGTGGGACCTCTGTCGCTCGGCCACATGACCTGCGAGTACCGGGAGCCAATGACTCGCGCGTTGGCGCCACAAGTCGCGTGCCGCCTCGATCAATGGGACGACGAGCGACTCGTTGCCGGCGACGAGCCGGCCGTCGAGCAGCCCGAGCTGGACACGCAGGTCTGCCTTGGCCACCGCCAAGACGTCGGCAGGGCGACGCACCGAGTGGTCTAGGCGGATGCCCTCGTCCCAGACCGGGTACCACACAGCGTCGGCCAGAGCTTCGACGTTTCGGCGGGACTGGTAGACGAGGACCACGTCGAGGTCGCTGAAAGGGCATAGCTCGCCCCGCCCGTACCCGCCCACCGCCAAGAGCCCGAGCTCCTCCAAGTCGCCGCCCGCCGCCTCGGAGAGCAATTCGCCGAGCCACTCGTCGGCCGCCGCCGACAGTTCGCGGCAGAACGCCTCGCCTCGTAGGTCAGAGCGCTCGAGAAGCGCCTCACGCCGGGAGCGCAACGACACGACCGACGGTACCACCACCGCCGTCGTGTGCTGCTCGAACCGCGACCACGCCGTGCGGCTCGCGTGCCGGAGGGGGCGGGCCGGAAGGGGCGGGCTGGAAGGGGTGGGCTGGGCCCGCGACGATGCGGGGATGACCGACACGCGCAGGCGGTGCTGGTGGGGGTGGGGGAACGAAGGTGAAGGCTTCTCCGACGAGGAGGTGAGGGGTCTCGGCGCGGCAATGGGCGAGCGTCTCGGTCTCGACGGGAGCCTTCGCTCAGCTCCGGACGTCGCGTCCCTCGTCATGCCCCCGCCGCGCCTCACGCCCCCGAAGGCTCTAGAGGAGATCTGCTCCTCTGACACCCTCTCTCGTGCCTCTCACACCTACGGAAAGTCCTACCGGGACGTGGTGCGCGGACTTTCGGGTCGCATGGAACACCCCCCCGATGTAGTCGCCGGTCCTCGCAGTGAATCCGAGGTCGCGAGCCTGCTCGACTGGTGCGCATCGGTCGGAGCCGCGGTCATACCGTTCGGCGGAGGCTCGAGCGTGGTCGGAGGTGTCGAGCCCGATGTCGGCGACGGATACGCCGGCTGCGTGAGCCTCGACCTCGAGTCGCTGGACAGCGTCTCGGAAGTGGACGAGGTGTCGTTGTGCGCTCGGATCCAATCGGGAGCCTTGGGACCGTCACTCGAGGCACAGCTGAGACCTCACGGCCTAACGCTGAGGCACTTCCCCCAGAGCTTCGAGTTCTCCTCGCTCGGAGGCTGGATCGCCACCCGGTCCGGAGGGCATTTCGCCACGGGTCCTACCCATATAGACGACCTCGTCGAGTCGATGAGGGTGGTCACGCCGTCGGGAGTGCTCGAGACGCGTCGGCTTCCCGCATCGGGTGCGGGCCCCTCGCCCGACCGGATGTTCCTCGGCTCGGAGGGGATTCTCGGCGTGGTGACCGAGGCGTGGGTGCGGGTGCGGCTGCGGCCCAGATGGCGAGCCGGAGGTAGCGCCCACTTCGAGAGCTTCGACGACGGCGCCGCGTGCGTGCGTGCGCTGGCGCAGTCCGGTCTGGAGCCTGCCAACTGCAGGTTGATCGATCCTCTCGAAGCCCTGGTGAACTCGGTGGGTGACGGAAGCTCGGCGGTGCTGTTCATCGGCTTCGAGTCGGCCGACCACCCACTCGACTCATGGGCGACGCGCGCGGCGGAGCTCGTACTGGATCACGGGGGCACCGTGGACACCGAATCGTGGCGCGCGGAAGACACCGGAGCCGACGCCAATCGTGGCACCGGCTCGGCGCGCGAGGGATCGATCGATCCGGCCGCTGCTTGGCGGAGATCGTTCATGAGAGCCCCTTATCTGCGTGATGCGCTGGTGAGGCTCGGTGCCATGTGCGAGACCTTCGAGACTGCGGTCACGTGGGACCGCTTGCGCGAGCTGCGCGCTTCTGTCGTCGCGGCGACCGAAGGTGCTCTAGTGGCGGTGGGTGCCGAGAGAGGTTTCGTCACTTGCCGGCTCACCCACGCCTACCCCGACGGTGCGGCGCCTTACTTCACTGTCGTGGGGCCGGCTCGCGCCGGGGCGGAGTTGGCTCAGTGGGAAACCGTGAAGGAAGCGGCCTCGGAGGCCCTGATCGCGGCCGGTGGCACCATCACCCACCATCACGCGGTCGGTCGTGACCACCGCCGGTGGTACGAACGCCAGTGCCCGCCGCTGTTCGCCGAAGCGCTGAGGGCAGCGAAGAAGACGCTGGATCCGTCGGGGATCTGCAATCCGGGCGTCCTCCTCGCTCCCGCGCCGTGAGGCACGAATCGGGGGGTCGCGGCCTCCTCGGGCTCGTGCGCGCATAGCGTTGTGGATAGGAGCGATACCGGCAGGCGCCGGGACGAAGATGCACCGGAGCTCCACCGGGCACGGAGGATGCGATGAGCACGATCGAGCGCAGACGATCAGGAGGAATGAGGACCCTCGATACCCTGCTCGTCACGGCCGGGGTGGTGGGCGGCGTGCTGGTGGTGCTCTGGCTGGTTCACGCAGTCGTTGGACTGGCCCTCTTCGTCTTCAAGGTTGCCATCATCGTGGTCGTGGTCGCCCTGGTCGTGAGGCTGGTGCACCTGATGTCGCGTCGGGGGAGCTGACCCTCCAAGCTCGCTCAGGGCTCGTTTCAGGAGCCCGCCAGCTCTTCGTAGAGCTCGACGTGCTCCGCCACCATGCGTCTGGTGGAGAAGTAGCCCTCGACCGCCGCGCGGCAGTCCTCGCGGCGGAGTTGTCCCACTCGCCCCACGGCTTCGGCCATCTCGGCCTCGTCCGCGCAGAGGAAGCCCGTTCTGCCGTCTTCGACGACCTCGGGAGCGGCCCCTTCTGAGAACGCGATGACCGGGGTGCCGCAAGCCATCGACTCGAGCATCACCATTCCGAACGGCTCGTTCCACCGAATGGGGAACAGCAGAGCGCGAGCGTTCGCGAGTAGCTCGAGCTTTCGCTCGTGCTGCACCTCACCGAGGTAGACGGCGTCGGGCCCGAGCAACGGAGCGACACGCTCGTCGAAGTACGTTCGTTCCCATGCCTCGCGCATCTTCGCAGCCATCAACACGCGCACGCCTGCCTTTCGGGCGACCTCGATCGCGCGGTGAGCGCCCTTGTCCGGGGACATCCGACCCAGAAAAAGGAAGTACTCGCCGTCCTGGTCGCCGGAACCGTCTCCGAACGCGAACGCCGATGCGTCGAGGCCGTGGTGGATCACTCGTACGACCGGAACCTCGGGCGCAGAGCGCCGTTGAGCATGCGAGACGCAGATGATGGGGACTCGGTGAGCCACGGCTTTGTACAGATCGGTTAGCTCTTCGTTGAACGGGCCGTGGATGGTGGTGACAACCGGCAGGCGCGGGTAGTGCTCGGAGTAGAAGGGTCCTAAGACGGTGTGGTCGTGGACGACGTCGTGGTCCGACAATCCCTCGTATGCGTGGAGCACGTGGCGAAGTTCCGGGACCGCCATCCCGATGCGCATGCCCTCCGCATGGGGGAGCACCCATTTGAGTGGGACCGGGCACGTCGAGTCGCCCGTGGCGAAGAGGGTGACTTCGTGTCCTGCTTCGACCAGCCCTCTCGCGGTCTGGTCGACCACCAGTTCGATCCCGCCGTAGAGAGGAGGGGGGATCGGTGTCCAAGGCGGCGCGATCAGGGCGATTCGCATGTTCGCATTCAACCACCTGTGGGCCGTCTCCCGACAACGAGGCTCTGGTCCGCGTGGGAGCGAAATTGGCTTTAGGCTCGCACGGTTGTCCCGGCGGCGTGGCCGAGTGGTTTAGGCAGGGGCCTGCAAAGCCCCGTACGGGAGTTCGATTCTCCCCGCCGCCTCTTTCACGGGCCTCCTTGAGTAACAGGCGAGTCCCGGTCGGTCAGCACATAGCTCCGGACGGCCTTGGCGAAGCCCTCTTTGTCGTTCGAGTCGGTGACCCTGCGCGCAGCTCGCTGCACCTGGGGGTCCGCGTTGCCCATCGCGATGCTGAGCCCCGAGTGCGCGAACATCAGGACGTCGTTGGGCATGTCCCCGATCGTCGCGATCTCGTCCGTCGAGATCCCGTAGCGTCCGGCCAGGTACTTGGCGACCGCCCCCTTGTTGGCCTCAGGATGGGTCACGTCCAGGTAGTAGGGCTGCGAAGCGGCCGCAGTGACGTGGTCCCCGAACCTCTCGTGTGCCGCCTTCGACGCCTCGGTGATCGCTGCGTGGTCGTCGCTCACCCCGACGATCTTTGCGACATCGTCGGTGAGCCCGTGGATGTCCGTCATCACCTTCGGGTCGAACTTGACCGTCCACGCCTCACGTTCGACGTGCGGACCACCCGGGTCCGGCACGTACCAGTCGGCCCCGCGGTAGACCCACACGCTCAGGTCGAAGGATCTCATCAAGTCGTGGATCGGCACCACCAGGTGGGGAGGGACGGTTCGCTGCTCGATGACCCTCATGTCGCGATCCACGAGAAGCCCGCCGTTGAATGCTGCGATCGGGGTCTGGAGATCGAGGGGCCCGACGAGCATCGCCATGCCTCGAGGAGGCCGGCCGCTCGTGACGGCGAAGAGGATGCTTGCATCGCGCAGCAGCCCTACCGCTTCGATCGCCTCTCTCGTGAGGTCCTTCTCGGGGGTTACGAGAGTGCCGTCTACGTCGGCGAGCAGCAGGCGGATGGCTGTCGCGGAGGTCGGCGATGTCTGCGAACTGGTCAATTCTCGGTCACCCGCGAGTTCCGGGAGGGCCGGCTCCCACGAGGACGGTTGCGCCGCTCGGTCCCCCCGGCCCATCCTGAGCGGCGGTGGTTGACCCGGAGAACGAAAAGAGGCTCGCTGCGGCCGCTGCGGCCGCCCTGGTCGAAGAGGGGATGGCGATAGGTCTCGGTACCGGTTCGACGGTCGAGCATCTGCTGTCGGCGCTCGCCGCACGGAACATCGACGTGCTCTGCGTGGCAACCTCGCCGCGAACCCAGAGGCGGGCTCTCGAGCTGGGCCTGAGGGTCGAGCACTTCGACTCCCGGAGCCTCGACATGGCGATCGACGGCGCCGACCAGATCAGCCCCGAGGGCTGGCTGGTAAAGGGGGGTGGATCTGCGCACACTCGCGAGAAGGTGGTCGCAGCAACTGCGCAGAGGTTCGTCGTCATCGCCGACTCCACGAAACCTGTGGACTCTCTCCATCCGCCTGTTCCCCTGGAGCTGCTCGCGTTCGGGCTCGAGTCGACGCTCGCGCGCCTGGGAACGGTGAGGGTCCGCGACGTGCCGCCCAGTCCGGACGGGGGGGTGATAGCGGACTTCACCGGCGAGCTCGGCGACCCCGCGCATCTCGCCGCCTGGTTGGAGCAGACACCGGGAGTGATCGAGCACGGGTTGTTCCCGCCTTCGATGGTGACGTCGATCCTCGTGGGGCGCGGCGACTCCGTAGAGCGGATCGACGTTCGCTCTCACTGACCGAGGCGACCGGCCGCCTGCGGGTCGGCCAGGATCGTCGACCGCCCAGCCTCGACCCGCGAGGCGGGAATCGACCTGTCACCCGCGACCAGTTTCCCGAGGGCCTCTCGTTTGTCCTCCCCGCTCACGAGCCAGAGGGTCTCCTGAGCACGCGCGAGCGCCGGATAGGTGAGGGTCATGCGCCGGTGACCCTGATAGGGCTCGGTCACCGCCACGAGCCTGTCTTCTACTTCGAGGACCGGATCCCCGGGCACGAGCGACGCCGTGTGGCCGTCGGGTCCGAGGCCCAGGTGGACGAGGTCGAACTGTTCGGGCAGCAGCCGGGCGTAAGAGGCCGCAGCCGCCAGTGGGTCGGGCTCGGTGACCGGCATGGCCACCAGCTCTGCCGGCAGTTGCCCTAGGCGCTCGAGAAGATGGGTGAGGTTGCGGTCGGGGTCGTCATCGGGTGCGATCCGCTCGTCGACCTGGAATATCTGCACTAGCTCCCACTCCAGGTCCATCTCGACGAGGTCTGCGAACATCGCCCAGGGTGTCTTTCCGCCGCTCACTGCGAAGGTGAAGCGTCCGTGGTCGCTGATCGTTGCTGCGGCTCGCTGCGCCACGAACCGAGCAGCACTCGTGGCGAGCGATGCCGCATCGGGAAGCGTGACGAGCTCGTGCTGCACGATCAAGCCTTCTTCTCCAGGTGCCCGCCGAATTCGGAGCGCATGGCCGAGAGGATCTTGTCCGTGAAGTCCCCGTTGCCCCGTGACTCGAATCGCTCGTATAGAGCGGCCGTGATGACCGAGGCCGGCACACCCGTGTCTATCGCTGCCTCGACGGTCCAGCGCCCCTCGCCCGAATCCGATACCCGCCCGGCGAAGTCGTCGAGGCCCGGGGATCGGGCGAACGCGTCGGCGGTGAGGTCGACCAGCCAGGAGCCGACGACCGAGCCTCGCCGCCAGAGCTCTGCCACTTCCGCTACGTCGATGTCGTAACGGTACGCGTCGGGGTCGCGAAGCGGAGTGGTCTCGGCGTCCGCCTGGTCAGGGGCCACGTTGCCGGCGTTCGCGTGCCTGATGATGCTCAGCCCCTCGGCGATCGCGGCCATCATCCCGTACTCGATCCCGTTGTGGACCATCTTCACGAAGTGGCCGGCGCCGTTAGGTCCACAGTGCAGGTACCCGTGCGGGGCCGTCCCGTCACTTCGAGTTCGGCTCGGTGTCGGCTCTGCGCTCGACTCGCCCGGGGCGATCGTCTTGAAGATCGGATCCAGATGTCCGACCGGCTCGGACTCGCCGCCGATCATCAGGCAGTAGCCGCGTTCGAGCCCCCAGACCCCGCCGCTCGTTCCACAGTCGATGTAGTGGATGCCCGACTTCGTCAGCTCCTTGGCTCGGGTTATGTCGTCGCGGTAGTAGGAGTTCCCGCCATCGATCACGATGTCGCCTTCGTCGAGCAGTCCGACAAGGTCGTCGAGCGTGCCCTGGACGATTGCGGCAGGGACCATGATCCATATGCCTCTCGGTCGCTCGAGCTTCTTCACGAAGTCCTCGAGCGAAGAGGAGCCGGTGGCGCCCTCGCCCTCGAGGGCTTTGACGGCCTCTGAGCTCACGTCGTATACGACGCAACGGTGCCCGTCGCGCATGAGACGCCGGACCAGGTTGGCGCCCATCCTGCCGAGCCCGATCATCCCGAGTTGCATTGGCGTATCCGTTGACATGAGAGGCCTCCTCAGCCGTTTCCTCGCGCTTCAAGACTCGAACATGAGATGCGCTACGTCGAGACCGCTTCCGACTAGAGCGCTTTCAACTGGCGGTAGCGCCGTATGAGGGCGTTGGTAGACGAATCGTGCGCAGGCTCGGATTCACTGGAGCTCTCGAGCTCCGGGACGATCTGCTTGGCGAGCTCCTTTCCGAGCTCCACTCCCCACTGGTCGAAGGAGTCGATCCCCCAGATCACACCCTGCGTGAACACGCTGTGCTCGTAGAGGGCGACTAGCGAGCCCAGCAGCCGCGGCGTGAGCAACTCGGCCAAGAGGACGTTGGTCGGACGATTCCCTTCCATCACCCGGTGAGGCACGACCGCCTCGGCGGTACCCTCGGCCCTCACCTCCTCCTCGGTCCTGCCGAAGGCGAGCGCCTGTGCCTGGGCGAAGACGTTCGACGACAGGATGTCGTGGTGGTCGCGAAGTGGGTTCAGGCTCTTGGCAAAGCCGATCAGGTCGAGGGGGATCAGCCTCGTGCCCTGGTGTATCAGCTGGTAGAAGCTGTGTTGACCGTTCGTTCCCGGTTCCCCCCAGTAGACCGCACCGGTCTGGTAGTCGACCCGCCGTCCCTCGAGCGTCACGTGTTTGCCGTTCGACTCCATGGTTAGCTGCTGGAGGTAAGCAGGGAAGCGCTTCAAGTACTGGTCGTAGGGCATCACCCCATAGGTCTCGGCGCCGAAGAATTCCGCATACCAGACAGCGAGCATTCCCATGAGGACGGGAAGGTTCCGCTCGAGTGGGGCGCTCAGGAAGTGTTCGTCGATCGCACGGAACCCCGCGAGGAGTTCGCGAAATCGCTCTGGGCCCACGGCGAGCATGGTGGACAGCCCGATGGCCGAGTCCATGGAGTACCGCCCGCCGACCCAGTCCCAGAAGCCGAACATGTTGGCCGTGTCGATCCCGAAGGCCGCTACGCGATCGGAGTTGGTGGACACCGCGACGAAGTGCTTCGCAACCGCAGAGTCGTCCCCCAGCTGGCTCACCAGCCAATTGCGCGCAGAGGTCGCATTCGAAAGAGTCTCGATCGTTCCAAAGGTCTTCGAAGAGACGATGAAAAGTGTCTCCTCGGCGGAGAGATCGTGAGTGGCTTCGACGACGTCAGTCGAATCGACGTTGGAGACGAATCGGAAGGTCATGTCGGGTCGTGAGTAGTGCCGAAGAGCTTCATAGGCCATGACCGGACCGAGGTCGGAGCCTCCTATCCCTATGTTGACCACGTTGCGGATCGGCTTGCCGGTGTGTCCTAGCCATTCTCCCGACAGGACCCGCTCGCTGAAGGTGCTCATCGCGTCGAGCACCTGGTGCACCTCGGCGACAGCGTCGGCCCCGTCCACGAGCAGCGACACATCCTTGGGCATGCGCAAGGCAACATGGAGCACCGCTCTGTCTTCGGAGACATTGATGTGATCTCCGGCGAACATCGCTGCGCGCCGTTCTTCGAGCCCGGACTCCCCTGCGAGCTCGATCAGAAGGCGCATGGTCTCCGCCGTTATGCGGTTCTTCGAGTAATCGAGGTAGATGCCAGCTGCCTCGGCACTGAATCGCTCTGCACGTTCGGGATCCTCCGCGAAAAGGTCGCGAAGGTGTCGACCCTTGATGCCTTCGTAGTGCGCTCGGAGCTTCTGGAACGACGGTCGCTCTCGGAGTGGGCTCGGTGACACGGATCCTCGCCTTTCTCGCTTAGTGACGTCGGGAATCGGACTCTATTCGCTTCGGGGGCCGACGCGGGGCGCCCACGACGCGGGGCGCCGACACGGGGGCAGTCGAGATGGGTTCCGCCGAGATGGGAGGATCTTGTCATGGGGCGTCCGACCTCCGACTTGGCCGGGCTTTGGGAATGGTTCGCACAAACCCAGTGCCGAGGGTACTCGCCGCTGTACGAGCGGATCGCGCTCGAGGTCGCAGGCGATCGCGACGTGCTCGGGCTGCTGGACGAGGCGCCGCCCGCCTCGCACATGCCCCCCGCTCTCCTCGCGGCGGTGCACTATCTGCTTCTCGACGGGCTGAACCACCCGCTCGCGGCCGTCTACGAGGGAGGATCGGATGCTGACCCAGGACCGCTCTTCCGCGACGTCTGTCTTACCCGACGAGAAGACGTGCTCTCGATCCTCGCCACGCGTCGCATCCAGACGAACGAGTGTGGGCGCAGCGCGATCATAGGTCCAGGCCTCACTTGGCTCGCAAGGGAGCTGGACGGGCCCCTGACGCTTGTCGACGTCGGATCGAGCGCCGGCCTCAACCTGCTGTGCGATTCCTACCGGCTCGACTACGACGAGCGCGGCGTGACCGGACCCGCTGACTCGCCGGTCACAGTCGAGTGTCGAGTGACCGGGGGCGACCCGCCGATCGCCGAGCGGCTTCCGCCTCTGGCGGGCCGCATCGGCATCGATCGTTCGCCCATCGACCTCACCGACCCCGGCGACGCGCGCTGGTTGCTCGCCTGCGTGTGGCCCGACACAGGGAGACACCACCGCACCTCGGCCGCAATCGAGCTCGCTCGTAGGGACCCGCCGGCCGTGCTCTTGGGCAGCGCGAACGAGGTCCTTCCCGCGCTGCTCGGCGAGCTGCCATCGGGCTCGGCCGCCGTCGTGCTCACCACCTGGGTGTTCGGCTACTTCTCCTTGGAGGAGCGAAGGCAATTCGTGGAGATCTTGAACGAAGGGTCGCAACGGCGGCGGATCGGCTGGCTGTTCGCCGAGGGAGCAGGGGTGGTGGAGGGTTTCTCACCCGATGGTGCATCCTCGGCGGGCGATGGGCAGGCGCCCGAGCCCGACGTCTTCGGCGCGACCCTCTTCGACAGAGGAGTGAGCCGACCAGTCCTCCTCGGATACGCACATCCGCACGGCCGCTGGATCGATTGGCGCGCCGGACCTCAGCCTTGATCGACGCAACACCTCGGATGGGGTACCGAGCTGCATGCTGTGCGCTCGGCCTGCGATCACACTATGCGCGTCGCGTGCTTTCCCCAGTATGTGTCGCGCAGCAGTCGTTTGTAGAGCTTGCCGGTAGGCAGTCGAGGTAGCTGGTCCACGAAGTCGACCGTCCGGGGGCACTTGAAGTGCGCAATGTGCTCTCGGCAGAAGCCGATGAGCTCACGCTCGAGCTCGGGCCCCGGCTCGACGTCGTCGGCCGGTTGCACGATCGCCTTCACCGCCTCCCCGAGGTCTTCGTCGGGTACGCCGATCACCGCCGCGTCCATCACTTTGGGATGGGTGATGAGCAGGTTCTCGGTCTCCTGGGGATAGATGTTCACCCCTCCCGAGATGATCATGTACGTCTTGCGGTCGGTGAGGTACAGATACCCGTCTTCGTCGAGGTACCCCACGTCGCCGACTGTGCTGGTGTCGCCGGCGGCGTTGCGTGACTCGGATGTCTTGACAGGGTCGTTGAAGTACTCGAAGTTCGTCGAACCCTGGAACCACACGGTGCCAGGCGTCCCCAGAGGGCACTCTTCGCCCTCTTCGTCGAGGATCAACACCTCGCCCACGAGAGCCCGACCGACCGTGCCCTTGTGCGCTAGCCATTCTTCGGAATCGCAATACGTGAAGCCGTTCCCCTCGGTTGCCGCGTAGTACTCGAGGATGATCGGTCCGAACCACTCGATCATCTGCTCCTTGACCGGGACCGGGCAGGGAGCGGCTGCATGGACGACCGCCTCCAACGACGAGATTTCAGCCGTACTCCGCACCTCCTCGGGCAGCTTTAGGAGACGCGAGAACATCGTCGGCACAACCTGAGAGTGCGTGACCTGGTGCCTGCTAACGAGGTCGAGGAACTGGGCCGCGTCGAAGTGCTCCATGACGACGGCGGTCGCGCCCAGGCGGAGGGTGGCGGCAACGCTCGCCTGAGGTGCCGAGTGATACAGCGGAGCAGGCGAGAGGTAGATCATCCCTTCGCGGAAGTGCCAAAGCAGCTTGAGTCCTTCGAGGACGGGCAGGTTCTGCGAGGGAGGGACATCGGGGAGCGGACGCAGGATCCCCTTCGGCCTGCCGGTGGTGCCCGACGAGTACATCATCGGTGTTCCCAGCTCCTCGTCGAGGATGGGGTCGGTGCTGTAGCGGCCGATGGTCTGCTCCCAGGGCTCGAAGGGCTCCCCGAGGGTCTTCGAGCCGCGCTCGTCGCCGGCCAGCAGCCAAAGCTCCACGTCGGGACACAGCGCTGGGAGATCAGATGCCACGTCCGCCTTTGATCTGCCGGTGATCACCACCCGTGACTGCGAGTCGTTCACGATGTAGGCGACTTCCTCGGCAGACAGATACGAGTTGACGCACGTGTAGTAGAGGCCGGTCCGCTCAGCCCCGCCTTCGGAGATCAGCATGCGGGGGTCGTTGTCCATGAAGATCGACATGTGGTCCAGGCGCCGTAGTCCCAAGTCGCGAAGGAGACGGGCGACTTGGTTGGCGCTCGCCTCGTACTCCGCGAAAGTCACCATTTCGCCGCTCTTCGCCATGACGATCGCAGGCTTGTCCGGGTGGGCCTTCGCGTGGGCGGCCGCGTACATGGAAGAACGGTATCCGTTGACTGGTCTCTTCGACGTATCGGGAGCGAAGAAGCCGAGGACCGCCCCCCGGCGGCCTGTCGCCGAGCCGCATGGCGCCGAACCGCATGGCGCCGAGCCGCATAGCGCCCGGCGGCGTGGTGTAGTCGAATCTTCGAATGCCGAGCTTTTCCTCTTTCGACGGAGTTCGCATCGCCTACGAGGTGACGGGCCGGGGGGACCCCGTCGTTCTGCTGCACGGCTTCGCTTCCGATTCACGCACCAACTGGGTTCGCCCTGGAGTAGCCGATGCGATCGCCGACGCCGGATGGAGCCCCGTGCTCGTCGACGCCAGGGGACACGGGCGCTCGGAGAAGCCCCACGATCCCGCTGCATATCGCGATCGAGCGATGCGTCGAGACGTCGAGGCGCTCCTCGACCACCTCGGAATCGACCAGGTCCCGGTGGTCGGGTACTCGATGGGTTCGTTCCTCGCGATCCAGGTGGCGCTCTCGGACCCTCGGGTCCGAGCCCTGATCCTCGGCGGCGTCGGCTTGGGTCAGGCGAGCATCGCGAGCCGCGAGCGGTCGGACCGAATCGCCGAGGGGCTCGAGGTTGCCGACCGCACTGCGATCACTGATCCCACGGCCCTTGCCTATCGAAACTTCGCCGATTCGACCGGTGCGGATCGCGTCGCCTTGGCGGCGCTCCAACGCTCGCGCCTCGGGCCGCCGTCTATCGACTTGCTGAGCACGATCCAGGTCCCGACACTCGTCCTCAACGGGGAGGACGACACGCTCGTCGGAACGCTCGACTCGATCTCCGAGGCGATTCCTGGGGCCTCGCTCGAGCTCGTACCGGGCAACCACCTCTCAGCCGTCGTCACGCCGCAGTTCCGTGAAGCGGTCGTGCGGTTCCTCTCCAGACTGAGGAGGCAGGAGCCGACTCACTGAGGTGGGCCGGACCCGAGCTTGACCGTGGCGGACTGCTGCTGACCGGACGAGTCCACGTACTGCACGGGGACTGAGTGGTCGGGAGTTTCTGCGAGCATGATGTTGGTGAGCGAGTCGGGCGAGGTCACGTCGTGGCCGTCGACCGATGTAATGGTGTCGCCGCCGGCGAGGCCGGCTTGTGCCGCAGGCTCCCCCGAGACGACGCGACATACATACGCCCCCGGCGTAGACGTGTTCCCGCCGCCTCCGATCCCTCCGAAGGGACTCGACGAAGTGCAGTCGGCTGCGCTGCTCGATACCTCGACCCCGAGGAAGGCGGTCGGCCCAACGTGCACCGTCGACGAGGCGTTTCCCGCCTCGATCTGCTTGGCGGTGCTCACCGCTTGGTTGATCGGTATTGCATAACCCTGGTTGGCGGGGGACTGGAACTGGAACCCCCCAGAGGTGCCGGAGCCCGCTGTGTCGATGCCGACCACCTGACCGGAGCTGTCCACGAGCGGTCCGCCCGAGTCCCCCGAGATGATGTCCGCGTTCGTCTCCAACAGTCCTGTCAGCTGCTCGGACGTGCCGTCGGCCGAGTCGCTGGCGGTGATCGACTGGTTCGTCGCGGTCACCGAACCACCCGCGTAGCTCGGGGTTCCTCCGGTTCCGTTCGCATTGCCGATGGCGACGACGCCTTGACCGACCTTGACCTTCGAGGAGTCACCGGTGCTCACGGTCTGGAGCCCCGACGCTCCGGTGAGCTGGATCACCGCCACGTCCTGCGTGCGGTCGTAGCCCACGACATTCGCGTTGTAGGTCTTGCCGTTTCCTATGTCGGTGACGCTGATGGACGTGGCGCCCTCTATGACGTGGTTGTTGGTCAGCACTTCCCCGTTGGGTGTGAGCACCATCCCTGTCCCGGCTCCCTGAAGCCCCTGATATGTGATGTTGGTGTTGACGTCGACGAGCCCCGGGTCGACGTTCGCGGCGATCGAAGCCGCGTTGGCCGGAGCACCGGACGCGGAGGAACCTTGTCCCGAGCCCGATCCGCCCTGTCCGAACGGGCTGGCTCCGTTGCCAGAGCTGCCCTGTCCGAACGGGTTCGTTCCGTTGCCGGGGTTCACCGAGGGGGCGTTGGCGCCCTGCGAAGCGACCGTGTTGTTCCACACTGCGTGACCTATGACGACTCCCGCGATTGCTGCGAGCACCACGGCCGCAACGACGACCATCGTGAGCAGCGGAGCGTTCGCCCGTCTAGGGGGCTGTGGCGCCGAGCCGGTCCATCCCCACGCGGGGGTGCTCCCGGGCCACGGCGTATGGCCCCAGTAGCCGTGCCCGCCCTGGTAGGGGCCCGACGCTCCGAAACCTGGCGGTGGGTATTGCGGTACCCCTCCGGTCGGTGGTGGGCCGGGCGGCGTTGCCCCGGCGCCGGGTGGCATTGCCCCGGTGCCGGGTGGCATTGC
>Ga0116217_10000997_pt1 | contig 28328 bp, 30 predicted proteins | sample Sb_taG_6_FD_89697 | JGI IMG/M metagenome (GOLD analysis project Ga0116217, IMG submission 89697) | Peat soil microbial communities from Weissenstadt, Germany - Sb_50d_4_PS metaG | ecosystem: Environmental > Terrestrial > Soil > Wetlands > Peat | place: Germany: Weissenstadt | collected 2010-09-21 | reverse complement strand
TGGTTGAACATGACGGCCAACAAGCCCATTCGAATTCTTACGGTAGATGATCATCCGGTATTGCGCGAAGGGATCGCCGCGATTCTGGCGAGTGAGCCGGATATGGTTCTCGTCGCAGAAGCGGGCAACGGGCGAGAAGCGATCGAGCAATTCCGCGTTCACCATCCCGACATTACTCTAATGGATCTGCAGATGCCGGTTATGAGCGGCAGTGAGGCAATTGCAGCCATTCGCAAGGATTTTCCCTACGCCCGAATCATTGTGTTGACCACCTACAGTGGCGATGCGCAAGCAGAACGTGCGTTCAAAGCGGGCGCTTACGGCTATCTTTTGAAGAACATGCTACGGAAGGAGTTGGTTGAGACCATTCGCACCGTACACGGGGGCCGAAAAAGAATGCCGCCCGAAATCGCTGTCGAGTTGGTGGAACATCGTGCTGAAGACGCATTGAGTGAGCGCGAAATCGAGGTTTTGCGTCAGCTCGCCTCCGGCAACAGTAACAAGATGATCGCTGACAACCTCGGCCTCTCTGAAGAGACGATTAAAGCTCACATGCGGAGCATTCTTTCAAAACTTGGCGCTAATGATCGCACTCACGCTCTTGCTATAGGCTTGAAGCGTGGCATCATCGAAATCTAGTCAGCACCCTCGATCATGCGGTCTTTCCCTGAATGGCTGCACTATCCAATTCTATTTGCTGGCTGCCAATTCCCGGGCCCGAGCGCCTCGCTTCAAAACAACATTCTGGCTGCTGCGATCAATCTCGCGCCGGGGCAGCAGCATAGAATGACGGCGGTTCTGAGTGTGGAGAAGCTGTGGTCCGGTTGGTGTTAAGGTTTGCCCGACTGCTGTAAACCGCCAGCTGTTTCGGAGTTTGCCGGAAACAAGCTACGCGGGGGCTACCGTTTGTTCCAGAAGAGCGTACGCGAGGGAAACCACGTCTTGATCCTCGGAGTGCAGCGCCCGAACCAATTCGAGGCCGGCATCTCGGGAAGCGTATTGCGTCCACATCACACCGCACAATAAAACATAGTCTGTATTCATTCCATCACCTCATCTAACTTCAATGTGCATGTCCAATCGTTCTCTTGCGGGAGATCGTCTTTTCAGCGTCGGCCTAATCACGACGTCATTTGAGCAGTCACAGCTCCAATCCGAAGCAGCACACGTTCTGAGTGCTAGTTTCTTCAACATGAGCTAGTTAGAGTGTGCGACGTACTCTCGCAGGTTTTATTCCTAGAAGAAGCGATGCCAAGCTATTGGCGCCTGACGGGTACTCGCGGGTTGTACTGGATTCGGAATGAGGCTCCCGCACGCCAGCAGTCAGGCACTTGTTCAAGCGGTTGCCGTCTCACGCAGGGAGCGTGCAGGGTTCAAAGTCGCTTCTGGAGAGTGGTCGGAGCCTCGGCCGCTTTTGTTGCTTCCGTCTGCTACTGGCCGGCCGTCTGCGTTGCAGTACTCTCCAGCTCTCTTACGTTAACGGTCAACCGGCTGCGCATCACCTGCATAGTTTCATCGTTGGGAACTCCGAACTCAAGTGCGCATCGTTCACACGGACGTGTGACGCATGGTATTTTATGGTCGTACACAGCCGATAGTGTTTCCAAGCGCGCAATCATGGCACGCGCTGCATCCAGCTTCAGCTCCCGCTCCTGTTGCGCTGTCAAGGCTCCCGCTTTCGTGCGTTCGGAAATCTGCCGCAGGTTAGCGTGGACATCTCGAAGCAAGCCGTTAACGCGATCCGCGTAGTCGTGCAGGAGTATAAAGGCTGTCTCATCGCTCCCGTTGTTGTTTTGGCTCGGTGCGTTTTGTGCGTGCGCCGGAACGATTGCGAGACATACAAGAATGATATACAGAGCATTTTTCATTTCGCGTTACCTTCTAACCCCCTCGGCGACACAACAAACCCCATGCAATGTGTAAGGCGCATGTTAGTTGTAGAGCCGACCTCTTAATGAAGAGCAGGCACACAGCCATATCGCAACGACGAGCTGCCGCCGGAAATGGGTCTGCCGGAAGACTCTTCCGGGACTTCGTCCACCCAAACAACACCAAGCTGCGACCATCTCGCTGCCAAACGGCTGCCACCTGCCAAACCGATCCCGTTAGTCGGCTTGAGGTTATTGCTCAGTTCATGAGGTATGTTCCATGGGAAACGCGAACGTGGACCTTTTCAATCTCTATCTCGAACTCGCCAGTGACGCTGCACAATGGCGGCGGGTCCGGCTTCGCGGGGGTTCACGGATCCTGATGTCTTGCGCTGTTTTGTTCCGCCCTATCGCGAAAACGGCGACTGGATTGCAAATAAAGAGTACTGAAAGTCAGAGCCCGAGGTGATAACGGTCATGAAAGACACATTTTCGCAGGCTGAAGTGATGGCTTTGCGGAGGGACCTACTTCAGGATCTGATCGATTCGCGCGAGGCTGCCGAGTTAGTTCAGGCGTTCCTGATGGGACGGGGTTACGGGGCGTCGCCCGAAGCGGCCCTGGATGCCGTAAGCCGGGTCGAGATGTCAGGATGTTCGATGCCGGTACTGAGAAGAGAGCTGGAAACTCTGGCGTTGGCGATGTGAGCACATGCAGAAAGAGGACGGAGCGCTCACCAGCGGAATGAGGTCTAAACAGCCGTGCGAGTAAGCACTCTTGCACTGCCGCCAATGGCCCGGTAGGCTATCTTCGCGGGGATCGTCAACTCAACCTCGGTTCCACTTCCAGGACGGCGACGGCACCGTAGTTCCAATTGCCCACCAATCCGACCGGCGCGTTCGCGCATTCCTTGAAGGCCCCAATGACCGTCGCGACCTTTCTTTTCTAGAACGCCCGGGTCGATACCGCGCCCATCGTCGCGAACCCTCAATTGAAAGTGTGTTGGGTGGTAGAGGATTTTCACTTCTATGTTGCCGCCTTCAGAATGGCGCAAAGCGTTGATTAGAGCCTCCCTGCTAATCGAATATGACTCCTCAAGTACTATTGGGTGTAACTCTCGCACAGCACCCTCTACTACAGTCTTGACGTTCACTTCGCGGCCCGGAGGCAGTTCATCTGCGACTCGCTGAAATGCTGCCGGCAAGTCGGTCGGCGATACCGCACTAGAGCGAAGACTCCAAACACGATCTCTGCCCTCTATTAAGACCCGATCGGCGTAGTCGATCGCTTTTTCCATTTCCTGCCGAACTGGGTCTAGAGCGGGTATTCGTCCTGCGATCGCATGGAATTTCAGGATCAAACTCTGGAATCCCTGCAGCAGTGTGTCATGCAAATCACGCGCAATCCTTTCCCTTTCCGCCAGGCGCGACTCCAACATCGAACTCTCCAGAATTCGAGAGAGGTCATCACAAATTGCCGATTCGGAAATCGCATCCTTCCTCGCGGGTTCGCTCGCAACCAGGTTTTTTTCCATAACAACTCTATGCACAAAGCCGCTTGGGACACCGGTGTACCCTCGCGGAGGTTTAAATGCCACCTTCCGCCCTGCCGCCTCCGAATCACGACCCAGCGCGCTATGACTCGCATCAAGCATCCTCGTCCCCCCTTTCTTCTAGTCCTTGCTCCGACGCGTTCGTGTCGGCCTTCTCTCTCGTGACCCATTCACGGATATAGACCGGGCAGTTTCTGAGTTCGGCTCCGTACGATTCGCGGACCGCTAGGAGTTCTACGGCCTCGCGGTCCACGAGAAGGACATTCTTGAGATCGATGGCCACTGCGCTTCTTTCCTGTTCCAGCAAGCCACGAAGCATGTCCACATCCTGCGCTGTAATCCGTCCGCTGATGCGCAAGATCACAAGGTCCTCTCCGTTAACATGGCGGTCGATTCTAAAGCTCATTGTAGGTTTACATCCTTATACGGCGCGAAGTAAATACAGCATAGGCTGTACGCTAGCGCACATTTCATTTGGTCGTGTGTCACGTTCGAACCCCTCTATTCCTGACAGTTGCCGAGCCCGGCTTGCGAAGCAGCGGATTTGCCTGGCACGTTTTTCAAGCGCTGCATCAACACGTCATGCTGACTTCTCTTCCGGTGCGGGAAACAGGATGACCTTTCCGCGCTGCTCGGGCGGAATCCATTTTCCCTCTGATTTCGGAATTTCTCAGGTACGTAGAACTCAATCAATCTTGCCATTGCAGCTACCATTTCCAGCCGCACTCGCAGCGGATGTGATCGCATAGCCTAGCTTTTCCCAATACTCGCCTACATGCTGCACAACATCTCATCCACATGCTGACCTCCTACATTCCTCGTCTGAATGCCTCCAAGCGGCTCTATTCATTCCGAGCCGCCTCCAAGGCTAACCATAAGAGCAAGGCTTGTGCCATTCGTAATTCTCTGAAAACAGGGGGACAACACGATACAGAACCGATCAGTGAACCGGTGAAATGAGGTGAATTCCGGAAATCTGGCGATTCTGGTTAATCTGGTGATTCTGATCAGGCTTGGCGGAACTTGAACTGGTTCTTATTGATTTTTAAGGCTTTGATTCTGTAGTCAAGAGTGGATGGTGGCACTCCTAGCTTGGCTGCCGCCCCTGATGGTCCGGAAACTCGGCCTCTGGTGTCAGCCAGCGTCGCCTCGATAATCTCCCGCTCGCTGCGCGGCTCAACCTCACCCTTGAAGGGTGCCGACGCTTCAACACGAGATGCTGGTCGCGATGTTTCTTTGGAAAGCCACAATTCATCAACCGAAAGAACGTCGCCCGAGCTCAGAATCACGGACCTCTCGATTACGTTCTGCAACTCGCGGATGTTGCCTGGCCAGGCGTAGGACTGCAACAGCTCCAGCGTCTTCTTGTCGATCAAGCGGATATTCTTGCCTGCCCGGGTGGCGTGGCGCTGCGCGAAATACTCGACCAGCATGAGGATGTCGTCCTTCCGTTCTCGAAGTGGCGGCACCTCGATGGGAAACACGTTGAGCCGATAAAAAAGGTCATGGCGGACGGTCCCATTGGCTACGGCTGCCTGCAGATCACGATTCGTGGCAGCGATGACGCGAACGTCGACGTGGATAGGCTGTCCTCCCCCGACCCGCTCGAACTCCCGTTCCTGCAGCACTCTCAATAATGCGACCTGCGTGTCTGCTGAGAGTTCGCCCACTTCGTCCAGGAAGATCGTTCCTCCGTCAGCCATTTCGAAGCGGCCGATTCGTCTTTGTGTGGCTCCGGTGAAGGCTCCCTTCTCGTGGCCGAACAATTCCGAGGCGATCAGGTCACGGGGGATTGCGGCACAGTTCACGCTAACGAAGGCACGTCCAGACCTCTGGGAGCGCCGGTGAATAGCGCGTGCAACCAGCTCCTTGCCTGTTCCCGTTTCACCCGTGATGAGAACCGTGGAATCGCTTGGCGCAACTTTAGAGATGCGCGAGAGCACAGTTTGCAAAGCGCGGCAGGTTCCGACAATCTCTTCAAACATCGAGGTTTGGTCGATTTCCTCGCGCAAAGCCGCGTTTTCTTGTTGCAGTTTCTCCTCAGCCCGCTTGCGATCTTCGATATCGGTACCCGCAACATACCAGCGCATGATCTGTCCCTTGTCGTCGCGCACCGGGTTGTAACGAGACAGAAACCAGCGATAGCTTCCATCATGCTTGCGCAGCCGCAACTCCACCTCGTAAGCAGAGCCGCTTGCCAAAGCACGATCCCCGCAAGCCTTGACCCGTTCCGAATCCTCAGGATGAATGAACGAACTGGGGCGAAGAAACCCTCCGGATGTTTGCCGCCACTCTTCAAGACTAAGGCCGACGTAATCGAGGGCAACGCGGTTGGCGTAAAGACGTTCGCCGTTGGGTCCAAATACGGCAACCTGTTGAGGCGTGAGGTCCAGCATCTGCCGGAGCTCCATTTCCTGCTCCCGGATCTTTTCCTCGGCCGTCTTGCGCTCCGTGATGTCGGTCGCCGCCCCGACAAACTCGCGGTTGCCGGATGCATCTTGTAATGCGTGTGCCAGGGCGTGGACGTGCTTGACTCGTCCGTCAGGCAGCAGCCAACGATAGGTATGCTCGAACTGTATCGCCCCCGCAGAGGCACTCTCGATGACCTTCAGAAAACCGGGCCGGTCTTCGGGATGGACGCGCTGCACCAATAAATCTATTGTTGGCTTCACCGCGTGGTCGTACTCGAAGATGCGATAGCTTTCCTCAGACCAGACAATTTCTCCGCTGTCGGGTTTCCACCCGAAGCTGCCTGTGTGGCTGAGCCTTTGCGCTTCCGCCAGATAGGCTTCGCGGCGTCGGAGCTCCTGAGTCAGCAATTCGTGCTCCGTTACGTCTATGCCAACACCGATTCTCTTTGCTACGCCATCGTCGAGCGGGGGACTACCCACGCAACGAACGTACCGGACTTCACCGTTTGGTCGCACAATTCGCTTGGTGATATCAAATCCAGAAGCATCGAGAGGTAGTCTTTTCATGAGCGACGCCATGGACTCGCGATCTTGTGGATGGACGAGCGCTAAATAGCGCTCGGAACTAGGCGCTTCTGCTGCCGGATCAAGGCCGTATATTTGAAAAAGCTCACGCGACCAGTAATCAAAGCCTTTTGTTGGGTCAAAGACCCAGCCGCCAATATGACCAAGGCGTTGCGCTTCGGCCAAATAGAATGCGCTTCGTTGCAGCTCCTGGGTGCTCCGCCGTAGCCGCTCTTCGGCCTGCTTTCTGTCCTCTATGTCGATGCTCGATCCATACCATTTGATAATTTCACCGTGCTCGTCGCGCATGGCTACTTTATGATGCAGCATCCAGCGATACTTCCCGTCTGCCCTCCGCACGCGCGATTCATGCAGGAAAGGTTCTCCGCTTGCTAGTGACAGGCGCCATTTGTCGACGATGGCGTCGACGTCTTCCGGGTGAATTGCTGCGGTCCATTTCCATCCCAGGATGGCCTCTATCGGGAGTCCCAAATACTCGAGCCAGTGCTGGTTGAAGTAGTCGAGGTAGCCGTCAGGCCTGGCGGTGTGTATCAGCGAAGGGATGGAATCGATAATGCGTTCGAGATGTTTCGGTTCGGATTCAAGTCCGAGAGGGGCCATAGCGCTCTCATTAAGTACACATCGAACTCTCTAGAATTCGATCGGGCTCGTCACGAATTGGCGCTCCCGAAATCGTGTCTTTGGTCTTGGGTCAGCGGCCGAATCGTGTCGCTCAATGTCCGAAGAGCTGGAGAATCGACCTCTTGACCCGCTCGGATGACACCATCCCACTGGTGGCCATGGCGGGCATTATATGCCCTTTTTAGATGTTTCCATCTCTCCCGGCGTCTCAACTACGGCCTCGTCCTTTCAGCATCCCTGCAAATGAGGGAACTTGGGCTGGTTTGAAACCGCCTAACGCCAGGTTTGGCTACAACAGATTGAGGCCGTTTCTGATCGGAAGGACTGTCTTCGCCCACACTGTCGTTAGCACTTGACAGTTTCCTGACACTTTCGACACTTTAACACCAGCGCCGTTCAGTCTCTCCACAAGATCCCTCCATTTCCAAAGGATTGGAAGCACAAACCTGTGTCCCCTATTTGGCATCCTAGTTGCCTTGATCCAAGGCTACGAACATGAGTGCGAATCTGCCGACAAGAATGTCCAGACCGATCACGTGCAGGAAATTCAGCGCATTGCGGACTTCTCGGCATCCGCGTTGCTCTTCCGGTGAAACATAGGGAGGCTTCGGTTGAAACGCTTATACATTGATCTCGGCGCCGCACTCGCTGTGGCGTTAGTCCTTTCCGCGCTGGCCTCAGGCCAGAACAATCAAGCGACGTCGGGAACAGCAACCATCATGGGCACCGTCACCGATGTCAACGGCGATGCGATCCCCGGCGCGACCGTCGCTCTTAAAGAAGTTGTAGGCAATGACCCTCGTGCGATCGTGACAACCGAGACCGGGATGTTCGAGTTTCACGATGTGACACCAGGCGTTACGTATCAGCTCAGCATCAGCGCCAAGGATTTTGCGGACTGGGTATCTCCCCCGATCACACTGAATCCGGATCAGTTCAAAATTGTGACCGGCATCCAACTGCGAATTGCAACCGAGCACACTACTGTCGACGTCCATTACGACCCTGCTGAAGTTGCCACCGAGCAGTTCAAGGCCGAAGAAAAGCAGCGCGTGTTCGGAATCGTTCCGAACTTTTACGTTTCCTATGAGAGCAATCCTGCACCGCTGACGACAGGGATGAAGTTCAAGCTGGCTCTGAAGGTCTCCACAGATCCAGTTACGACTGCGGGAGTCTTCTTTGTGGCCAGTGCCAAGCAAGCTGGAAATACTCCGGACTATGGCCAAGGCTGGGGAGCATATGGAAAGCGCGTTGGCGCAGTCGCCGCCGATGGTTTTTCGGACATCATGATCGGCGGCGCCATACTGCCTTCCCTCTTGCACCAGGACCCACGCTACTTCTATCAGGGAACTGGCACGACCGGTTCCCGAATCCGCCATGCAATGTTTAGTCCGTTTGTCGCCAGAGGCGACAATGGAAAGTGGCAGCCGAACTATTCGAGCCTCGGCGGCGACCTGGCGGCATCAGCCCTCGCGAACCTTTACTATCCCAGATCCAATCGTGGTGCCGGGCTGGTCTTCGGAAACTTTGCGATCGGCACCGCCGAAAGGATTGGCGCAAGCCTGGCCCAGGAGTTCCTTTTCGGCAAGTTCACCCGAAGAGGTGGTCACATGAAGTAAGGCAGCGAGTACCAGCAATTCTCCGTTCCCCGGAGCGAATGAGAACCTCTGGGTTTGAAGGAAAGGGCGCGCAAGAAATGCAACGTTGATTCACGCTACTTACTCTTAGCCAAACAGTACAGATCGGCTCGGCTCGCAGGCGCGTGAAGCGGGTGCGGTAGCCGCCGACCGCGGACGACCGCTGGTATTCGAGCACCAACACTCATTGACGAGGTGTTCAATCTCGACTGGAGGATCAGGATGAAAACCGTGACCGGGGTATTTGCTTCGCAATCCGATGCGCAACACGCCATGGCCGAGATGCGCTTAGCCGGAGCGCACGACGACCGAATCACGCTGTTGACTCCAGGCAGCAGCCAGACTGAGCTAGAGTCAGTGCCGAATGTGGCTGCCGAGCAACCGGGGATGGAAAAGGCAGTCGGCGCAGTTGTTGGAGCGGCTGCCGACTTGTCCGCCGGGCCATTGTTACTTGCGGCAATTATTCCCGGAGTCGGACCGGTGACGGCGATTGGACTTCTGGGTGGAGCAGTTCTGGCGGCCGCTGGAGCGACAGTCGGTTCCGCAGCCAGCGGGAGTCTGGAAAACCACATGACCGAAGGGCTGCCGGAAGATGAAATGTTTGTGTATGAAGACGCTCTTCGTAAGGGCCGCAGTGTGGTAATCGTTCAGGTCAATGACGAAACCGAAGCCTCACGCTTTCGCGAACTCTTGCAAACCGAGGGGGCCGAAACTGTCGACGCTGCCCGCGAGCAATGGTGGATTGGTTTGCGCAGTGCCGAGCAAGAACACTACTCGGCGCACGGCCGGGAGTTCGGAGATGACGAGGCCTTCTACCGACTCGGCTTCGAGTCCGCTCTCCACGCGCGGACGCGCTGCAAAGAATACGATCAAACACTCGGGGAGATGGACGCCAAGATTGAGGAACTGGAGAAGCAATATCCTGGCCGGGAAGTCGCTGAGCCGTTCAGCCAAGGCTATGAGCGCGGCCGCGATTATTATCAGCACCTATGCGATGAATCTAGAGCCGCATAGCTCTTGGTACACCTGCACCAGTTGCTTCAATTCCGAAAATTGGCACACATTTCGCACACAGACAACTGGAAAATCCCAATCAGGGCCTCATTTTCGAGTGAGTGCTAGTCAGTCCACGCCAGTCCATGCGGAACGGTATCGTGATGAGATGGCGCGAAGTACTAGATGTCGTGCAGGACCAGGTTGCGTCCCACGATTCGATATTCCAGTTCTTGGGCAACGGGGGCAGGTTCAGCACCAGCGTGGGAGGGGTGGATTGCAAAGGGACACCTTGCGGATAGACCTGATTTACCTGGAGCGACAATGCTGGTACCGGTTCGGCATGTCGCAGGCTTGCCCGAATCTTGTGGCCGTGGCGCCCCTTCAGAGTCGCCGCGATCTGATGGCGAAAATACGCCGCGATTTCCGGAGTGAAAGTGTCGCCCTGTTTGGCGTCTTGCCGCAGAACACTCACCCTCGCCGCGAGGGTCTGCTGAGTATCCGCCAACTTCTCCAAGTTATTCGTGGGCCGCGGAGCGGAACCCGCTTGATTTTTTCGAAGATCCGGGTATTTCGCGACTCGCGCCTCGAAATCGTTTACCGTTCGGGCATGATCCGGACTTGCGGCGGCGGGAGAAAAGCGCAGTCCCGCTCCGAACAGCAGCAACAAAGTGCGGGCTCTGACACCTGCAATGTTGCGCTTGCGCACGGTATGCCCCCTTTCAAATTTAGATGCCGCTGGGGTCGACTTACTTTGTCTCCACTTCGCGAAGTTCAGTGTCGTCGACCATGGTCTTGATTGCCTCTTTAGCCGCTTCTTTGACAACGTCCTTCACGGCCTCCTTGGCCGCCGTTTTCACCGTCTCCTCTACTTCTACTTCCTTTAGACGAAGCTCAAGATCGCCTTTCTTCTGAATCGCTCTGGCGACCTGCTTCACCACGGGAGCGACGGGCAGGTTCTTGCCCACGAGTTTGGTCATTCGCCGGGCGGTCTTCCCAGCTGGGAAATCGCGAGGGTCTCTTTGTTCGACTGCAGGTTCCGAAGCGGCCCAATCTTCCTCGAAGGTTCGAGCCAAGGTGTTTAGATCGTCATCCCCTTGAATTGAGCCCAGGTCTCGTCGGGTTTATTGGATGCGGTGGAAGTGCTAGGGTTTATCGCTCTATCCATTCTTGATGGAATTCGAGTTCGAACGGGGTCCTCGGTTTTGGGGTAGAACCCCTCCGAACATCCAGGTGAGAAATATGGTTGTCTTTGGTAGTTGAGATTTGGTAGTGCAGATTTTCCATTTACCATCCTAAAAGAGTCTTTCTTTCCCACTTCCTCTGCGTGCATCGAGTAGAAAACAAAGCCACTCGCTTTTTGGCAAAGCATTGCAGGCAATGGGCACAGTTCTTGCGGTCGGCGTCTTGGCATGGACCTTTTTTGCCTGGATCTTGCGAGCAAAATTGTCGCGAAGTGCCTGAATAGCGTGGATGGACATGGGTCGTTCCTCCTCGCTGTAAATAATCCTGTTACCGCAGCCTTGCTGTAAACCAGACAAACTCTGATTTCAAGCCCGAAAAACCTGTAGGTTTACACCAAACCTCAGGAGATGGCGGAGTCCAGACGCGCTTCGATGAAAATTAAAAGTAGCCAACTACCTTATTTCCAACACACGGGCGGGAAAAGGAGTAGGCTTCAGGTGTCTCCTCTAGCATCCTTCCGCCGCGCCCAGTCGGGTGACGGTTCCTTGCAAAATCAGATGGCATCCCCCGCTGTGCAAGGGGCCGCTTATGCGACGTCCACCTACAAAATTCTCTCTAAATCCGTCCCTCAACGACGGTGACGGAAACCATATCCACAACAAGATTCTGCTCGACCTCCCGCCCAAAGAACGCGAAATGCTATTCCCTAAATTGGAATTCGTCCGGTTGAAGACTCACCACCTGTTGCATGAGCCCGGCGACACCTTGAAGTCCGCCTATTTCTGCGACAGCGGATTGATTTCGATTCTGAGCGTTTTTTCTGACGGAAAGACTGTAGAAGTAGGTGGGCAGGGAGGGGTTTGTCGGCATACCGCTGGTTGCGGGTTTTCGCACCGCCGCTTCTCGGGCGGCGCTGCAGATCGATGCTACGGCCTTCCGCGTGGATGGCGAAACCCTGATGGGAATTCTCCGAGAGTGCCCCCGATTGGAGCGGCGGTTATAGGCAATTCTCACGAGTAATGGCAATGCAGGTAAGACAGATTGCAGCTTGCAATCGGGTGCATGAGGTTGGGAAAGGCTGGAAGGTGCGGCCTGCGAGCGCTACGGAATCATGCAGCGGCAGGCTAAGGAATGGCAGGGGAATTCAGAGTAGCTCCTCTCTGCGCCAGTAGACAATATGTTCGCCAGCGTACCGACAGGTTGCGAAGTCTGGCGATATGATCCAAAACTAACCAAACTAGGCGCTAAGGACAGGCCCATCCGATGGCGACCATTCTCTGCGTTGATGACGATCCCGCTATTCTGGAGCTTCACGGGACACTACTGCGGAGCAAGGGATATGAGGTTTTCACCGCTCTCGATGGTCTCAGCGGAATTGCCATCACTCGCCAACGCCAGATTGACGTAGTGGTACTCGACATCAACATGCCGGGCATGAACGGCGATCAAGTCGCTGAGGTTTTGAAAACGGAGCGACCCACCTTGCCAGTTGTCATTTGGAGCGCGGGTCCTGAAGAAGTACACGAATCCTTGAAGTGGTTTGCGGCTGCGTTGCTGTACAAGGGGGACGGCCCCCTTCCGCTTCTATTGGCAATCGAGAAAATTCTGAAGGACTCTCGCAGGCGGAATAATCTTGTCAAGCGAATGATCAACAAAGCGCCTGTTCCAACCACCGGAAGATTGGGGGCGGCTTAAGGCGACAGGTCAGGCGCAACGGGAAGGGCTTCGTTTTTGAAGAGGAAGAATTTGGTGCTTTATGAATCCAGTGCAAACGCACGTGGATTGGTCACAACTTTATCGGGCTGCTGTCTTGGAGCTAGACAACGAGAAGGTGCCTGATCGGATCGGGCTTGCCGAGAAAGCAATTCACGGAAGGCTGCGTGAATTGGCAGGTGATGGCAACGGTTCAGGAGAAGAGAAACGGAAAATTGAACGCTCGCTGGCGATCTTGCATTTGTTGCTCAAACACGAGGTTCAGCGCAAGGTACAAGAAGGCACGCGCCGCAGCGAGTTCATGGGCACAAGATTCTGACGCGCAAGCTGTTGCAAAGGGATAGGCCATGCTTCTGAAGAAAGTCGAAATGAAGATTTGGTATTTTGAGGGCTTCCAAGTCCGGCTGGTCGAGATCAGGGGGAGCCGCGATGCGAGGGGAGATCAACTTAATATAGCCAACTACAACTTCAAGCGCCAAGCGAGAAGCAACCTCACGGTCAAAGAGTTCATTGGCGCACGATTAAAAAAATTCGAGCAGTACGGATGGACAGGGAAAGTTGTCCTTGGTGACGGCTCCACGGCTCACAGCGATACATCGCTGGAGAACGTCCGGCAATCCTATATCTAGCTCAAAGAAATTTCACCCGAACGAGGCTGTCCAACATTTCACTGCCAAGTACGCCCGAATGACCACGTTGACCCCACGATGCGGTGGCTTCTACCTTTTCCAGCAGGGACTAGCGATGGCCGAAATGCACATCACGAAAATTGCCGACGACGGCTATCACGTCGAGGTCAAAGACCGCTTTATCGATGAAGAGGTCAGCGGTTCGCAATTCCTCGGCATCGCAAGTGAGCGGACAAGTCCCATGCGTGCCGTAGAAATTCTCCGGCTGATGGATTGCAAGTACGTCGGCTATGCCATGACGGTCGACTACGATTGATTTGACCAAAGCGGCTTGGACTCTTGAAGAGGCTTTGCAAAGATTGCCAAGTACACGAACAGCAGCAGTGCCAATCCGCTGAGCATGATCACCACGCGAGGCTCTGACGCCCCATGCAGCGAGCGTACGCTCGCACATCTTCGCTAATAGCCACATGCACTTCGGATCGTCACAACAACACCTCATGACGGTCAGGTTGCCTTCTCTCTGGACAGCTTCCTGCGTAGCATCGTTGGACGCACCAGACGCACTGTTGTTGACTCTGGCTCACGGGGCGATACTCCACTTTGCTCATGATATTAGAAGGCCACACCGCAACAGCAGGGGTGGCGTAGTGCGTGTTGGGGGAGGAAAGATGAATCGCGACAACGCCACCGAAGAAAAGAAGCACGTCACCCACTCTTGTTTGTACTTTCTACATACAGAGTCGCGACGCTACGAAGCTGTTGCATCAGATTGGGTTAAACAGGATTCATCGCTCAATTCTACGCAAACGAATTAGGCCAGCGGCCTCGACGCCGTCAGCCTGCATTAAGTCAGTACGCTTCTCACCGATTCCTGGATCAGCTGCTCGTAGAGGCGGATCGTCTGTTGGGCTATCGCCGTCCAGCTAAAGGTCTCCTCCACGCGCCTTCGTCCCGCAACTCCGAAGCGCTTGCATCTCTCCGGATCCTGAAGCAATCGATTGATTCCAGCGGCGAGATCCCGTGCAAATTTTTCGGGATCAAGGGGAAAACTCGTGACAGTATCTTGATCGAAAGGAACCAAGTAGCCTGTTTCTCCGTCAACCACGACCTCTTTAATGCCTCCCGTGGCGCTGGCGAGTACGGGGGTGCCGCACGCCATTGCCTCGAGGTTGATGATGCCGAAGGGCTCGTAGACCGAGGGGCAACAGAAGACCCGTGCATTGCTGTAAAGCTGTATAGCCTCCTGCTTCGTGACCACCTTTTCAATCCAGATGATACGCGGATGTCCACGCCGAGCATCTTCGACCTTCTGTCGCAACTCCACGGCAATCTCTGGCGTATCCGGCGCGCCAGCGCAAAGCACCACCTGGATTTCCCGAGGCAAGTAACGAATTGCGTCCACGAGATGCGTGACGCCCTTCTGTCGGGTGATGCGGCCGACGAACAAAACGTAAGGAATAGCCGGATCGACCCCATAATCAATTAACGCCCTGGTCTCGGAGGTTTTTTGATATTCGGCCAGATCGATGCCGTTATAGATGACATGGATTCGATCGGGCTTTACGTCTGGATAGGCCCGCAGGATGTCCCCTTTGGTGCCTTCGGAAACAGCGATGATTGCGTCGGCATCGAGAATGGCCGTCCGTTCCATCCAGGAACTCATGGCATAGCCGCTGCCTAGCTGCTCAGCTTTCCACGCGCGCAGCGGCTCCAGTGAGTGGGTGGTGAGAACAAAGGGAAGCTTGTACAGCTTCTTTGCGAAATAGCCGGCCATCGCCGTATACCAAGTGTGGGTGTGGACGATGTCAATGCCCGTCAGGGACTTCACTTGCGTCAAGTTGAGGCACATAGCCTCGAGAGCGCCTTTGAATTTTCCTTCGGTGCCGTTGGTAATTTCTTGCCAGGGTTCCGCACCGCGTACATGTAGATTCGCGTCATCAAAATTTTGCGGACCCCAACAGTGCACCTCCACTGCGATTTGCTTGGCCAGTTCGCGGCTCAGGTAATCGACATGCACTCCCGCGCCGCCATACACTTGGGGGGGAAACTCTTTTGTGAATAATCCGACGCGCACTGTCCCCGAATCCTGCTGGATCGATCGTACACTCGCGAGTTTAAACGCCTGCCCATTCGGCGCGCGAGACATACGGGCACTGCGAAGAAATTGTATGGGCTTGCAGTGGACGGCGCAAGCGAGGAAGGCACCAGAATCGGTGGCTTGCGGAAATCATGAGGCACCGGGATGCAGCAGATTCCGCTATCAGGAGGATAGCCACGTGAAAACGGCACACAGAACAATCTTCCAGTGAATTCCGAATTGCATCCAACCATATCGGTCGTAGAATGCTTAAGTCGCTCTACTTTTCGGTGAATGCCCAGCAATTCCCGGGCGACAAAGAGGGAGAGTCCCACGCCAATGTCGGAACCGACATCAGATGGTCGACGTCGCGTCGTAATCACACGGCTTTCACCGGAAATTGATTGTGGGCGATTCGCGACGAAGCGCGTCATAGGTGAAAAAGTGGTTGTGGAAGCCGATGTCTTCACTGACGGCCGCGACCAGGTCGCCTGCCAGCTCGTCTACTGGCATGATGGAAATGAACCGCAAGTGTCGCCCATGAAGCCGCTCGGGAATGACCGCTGGCGTGGCGAGTTTTGCGTCGTGGAGTTGGGAAGATATACGTACACGGTCGAAGCGTGGATCGACCATTTTCAAACCTGGCAGGGAGACTTGGAAAAGCGCATCTCGGCAAAACAGGATATCTCTGTCGATTTGCTGATCGGCGCCGGGTTGATTGAGGCAGCCGCGACCCGTGCCCAGGGAAAGGACCGCGAGACACTACGCGACTGGGCGCAGAGATTGCGAGAAAACAAACAGCTTGAGTCCCAAACGGCCCTTGCTCTGGATACTGATCTGCTTAGGTTAGTTCAACTTTACCCTGAGCGCGAGTCTGTCACCCGGTATGACAAACAATTGCCGGTCGTCGTCGATCGCAAAAAAGCGGGCTTCTCCACATGGTACGAGGTGTTCCCCCGGTCGTGCTCGCCCGAACAGAAGCGTCATGGAACCTTTCGGGATTGCGAACAATGGCTGCCGTACATTGCCTCGATGGGTTTCGACGTCCTTTACCTTCCTCCGATTCATCCCATTGGAAGAACGTTCCGTAAAGGAAAGAACAATACCCTGCCTGCCGGGCCGGGTGATGTCGGAAGTCCGTGGGCCATCGGATCGGCGGAAGGCGGCCATAAGTACATTCACCCCGAACTGGGAGCCCTGGAGGACTTCCGAAGATTCCTGACCAAAGCGGCCGATCAGGGGCTCGAGGTCGCACTTGATATAGCCTTCCAGTGCACGCCGGATCATCCTTACGTGCGGGAACACCCGGATTGGTTTAGCACTCGGCCGGATGGCTCCATTCAGTACGCGGAGAACCCCCCGAAGAAATATCAAGACATCTTCCCTCTGAATTTCGCGGCGGCGCAGTGGCAAGCGCTATGGGAAGAATTGAAGAGCGTTTTCCTTTTCTGGATCGAAGAAGGAGTACGGATCTTCCGAGTGGACAACCCTCACACCAAAGCATTTCCTTTTTGGGAGTGGGTCATCGCGGAAATTAAAAAGCAACACCCCGACGTGCTTTTCCTTGCGGAAGCGTTTACCCGACCCAATGTGATGCATAGGCTTGCCAAGCTTGGTTTTTCTCAGTGCTACACCTATTTTACGTGGCGCAACACGAAACAGGAGCTTACACAGTACTTTACTGAACTGGCGCAAACCGATGTGAGGGAGTACCTGCGCCCGAATCTTTGGCCGAACACGCCCGACATTCTCCCGGAGTTTCTCCAAGTGGGTGGCCGCCCCGCATTCATGGTCCGGCTCATTCTGGCGGCCACATTGGGCGGCAATTATGGTATCTATGGTCCGGCCTTTGAGCTGTGCGAGAATGCGCCACTGGACCCCGGCGGTGAAGAGTATCTTGATTCCGAAAAATATGAACTCAAGCACCGGGATCTGGAATCCAAGGCCAGCCTAAAGAGTTTCATTGCCGGCCTGAATCGCATCCGCAAGGAAAATGCAGCCCTGCAAAGCAATCGCAACTTGCGTTTTCACGAGACGGATAATCCTGCATTGATTTGTTATACCAAGGCCACAGATGACCTCTCGAGTGTGATCGTCGTGGTGGTGAATCTGGATTGTTTTCATGTCCAAAGCGGCTGGATTGATCTCGATCTTGGCTCCATCGGACTGGACACGCGTCATGCATTTCGGGCACACGACTTGCTTAGCGAGGGTCGGTTCTTATGGCAGGGTTCGAGAAATTATGTGGAACTCGTTCCGGAAAGTTTGCCGGCGCGTGTTTTGCTGCTTAGGAGGTGGGTGCGAACGGAGAGGGATTTCGACTACTATCTCTAGCAGGCTGCGGAAAAACTCGATATTGCACTTGATTTTGGGTCGCGCAGCGGTTCACCGCTGCGATAACTGGCTTGTTTTCAGCGACGGCTTTAGCCGCTGAGGGCAGAGGCCGCCCGCAATGCGACTTTTTCCGCAGCCTTCTAGGTCGCTCTGGACAACCCTATTCACTAAGCATGACTCTTCCGCCGTTAGGAATCATAGTTTACCAGCCCGAGTCTTGCAGTCGCGGGTAAGGTGCGGAAACGATGGCCAAACGGCTGGGAAGTGCCGGGAACCCGCTCTAATAAGGATGCGATCATCTATGAGCTGCACGTTCCTTTGGCTAGAACTTCAGCAGAGGACCCAGCCGGCGGAGTAAGTATGGACTTCGTGGAACAAACGCCGTTGAATGCGACTGCCGGCTGGGAAGGCGTGCTTGATGGAGCAAGCCGCCAGCGCCTGGAAACGCAGTACTTCCCCACGTATCTTCCAAAGCAGCGTTGGTTCGCAGGAAAATCTCGCCGCATCAAAACAACGCGCATCCTGGACTGGTCCCCATTCAATTCGGGTCGCTCGGCCGTGGTGTTTGTCGAAGTGCAGTTCGACGATGGAGAACCAGATACCTACCTTATTCCTCTCACGATGAGTTACGCAGACACGGCTGCCGAGCTGCAACGTGCTTCTCCCCATGCAATTGTGGCCCCGGTTTTGTCGACCAAGGGAGCCGGCTTGCTGCACGATGCGGCGTTCGACGATAGCGCTTGCCAGGAACTCCTGGCTTTCATCGAAGACCAGCGCGAACTGGCAGCGCGTCACGGAAGGATTCGGGGCCTGCGGGGCAAGGCTTTTCCGGCGCTTCGTGGAAGCGATGGAGCTCCGCTGTCAGTGCGACGTGGTTCGGCAGAGCAATCGAACACCTCGATCCTCTTTGGCGATCGCTTCATCCTCAAAATGCTTCGGCGTCAGGAGCGCGGAATCAACCCCGACGCCGAGATCGGGCGATACCTCACGGAGAAAGCCCAGTTCGCACAAGTCCCCCCCTTTGCGGGTTTGATGGAATACGAACCGAGCATGGGTGGCGAACGCTCGACCTTGGCAATGCTCCAAGGTCTGGTGGCGAATGAAGGCGATGGTTGGAAGTGGACCCTAGAAGAGTTGGACCGTTATTTTGCAATCTGTGCCCCACTGCCATTTCCCGAAGGCCTGCGCAACGGCACGCAGGGTCCCGTCGAGCTTTCGGAGCGGCCGGTGCTTCAGGCGGCCCGCGATCATGTTGGCATTTATCTCGATTCGGCCACTGCTCTGGGACACCGCACCGCCGAGATGCACATGGCGCTGGCTTCCGCTGTCGACGATCCCGCGTTCGTGCCGGAACTTCTGACAGCGGAAGATCTCAAGGTTCTCCTTGCCGACCTGCGGCAACATGCTTCGCGGGTCTTCGACGTGTTAAAAGAGCGTTTACCGTACCTGCCAAATGATGCTGGTAAGCTTGCTGCCGCTATTCTTAGCAGGCGCACGCAGATTCTGGAGCATTTCGAGGCACTAAGGCGGAAGACGTTTCAAACCTGGCGCATTCGAGTTCATGGAGACTACCATTTGGGCCAAGTCCTGAAAGTCAAGACTGATTTTGTGATCCTCGATTTCGAAGGGGAGCCTGCGCGGCCGCTGGCTGAACGGCGCGCCAAGCAATGCGCCTTAAAGGATGTCGCTGGAATGTTGCGGTCATTCAGTTATGCGGCCTACTCGAGCCTGATTAATTTTTCGGCTCGCCGTCTCGAGGACATCACGAGTCTCGAACCTTGGGCCCAGCTCTGGGTACGCTGCGTTGCCGCCGAATTCTTGCGTACTTATCGGGAAACCGCCAAGGGTGCGAACTTTTTACCGGCAGAGGGTGACGATTTTCGAACGATGCTTGATGTCTTTCTTGTTGATAAGGCGCTTTACGAAGTGCTCTATGAATTGAGCGCGCGTCCCGCATGGGTACGCATTCCACTGCTGGGGATCATCTCGCTTCACTTATAGGGATTAAGCGGTCTGATTCCCGCAGCAGAGTAGAACGGCCTCGAAGAAGACTTGAGGACTGACCGCGGAAACTGACACGACGCAGCAGCAGGTCCGAGAATCGATCGCCAGCGCCAAACTGGTCGTAAGCTATGACGACTTATGCTTCGGCGTCTTCGCGTTAAGCGTCGAGATCAGGCTCTCCGCTGCGGGAGGGACAGGCGTCTCGTGAGCAATTACAATATCCTTCGCCGAGATTTTCTCCCCGTAGATTCTCCTGTTTGCGTCGTTGTCAGGTCGGATGGTCGAACCCTCGAGCGAAATGCCTGCAAATAGGCCGCGCGCGCGTGAATAGCTCAATATTTCAGCACGCATCGAGGCATCGGTTTCTGCCGTCGCATTACGACCGACTGGTCCTGCTGCTACCGATGCATCTCCTCCGAGCTTCACTTTGCTGCTCAAGATTCCATTCGCGCCGCGGTCATTCATCACGAGAAGAACGAAGTCAGTCGCTTGCCCGCCGATCTGAAAGCCTACGCTGCCCCCCTCCAGGGCCATCATTGAGGGCGCGCCCCAAGGGCCGTTGAAATATTCGCCCGTGCGGCACGTCATCGCACCGCGGCCATAACTAGCACCGACCACAAACGCGGCCTTGAGGACGGATGGGAAAACAACCACACAATCGGCTTTATCGAGGAGATCTTGAGGGATGTCATCCGGAATATTCAGAATCTCTGTCAGCACCGTTCCGGCATTCTTCAGACGATCCTCGTCCTTTTCTTTGTCGTCTGCCCAACTGGTGATTGCAAGCAACAACGCGCTCATCGCGCACGCTAATATCCTCTTCTTCATGACGGTCTCCTAAGAACAGATATAGTTGCTGTAACCGCTCGGGCCGCAATCGACAGCATGGTTCGACCTGAACTCTCGGCGGTCCCACCACGCAAGAGTTCCCTCCTTCGCGCTGCCGAAGGAGCCAATGCGCTCAGGAATCTTGCCTAGACGTGGCCATTATCGCACTATTCAGATGCCGGTGATGAATGGAAGGTTTACGGCGAGCGGAAAATGGCGGTGCTGCGCTTGCCATACCGTACCCTGCCGCCATTATGACAGCAGGTATTTTGCTGTATGAAAAAGAGGCATCCTTTCCCGCCCCGAATTACATACGAGTCTCTCCTACCCGCGGCATGCATGCACTTGCAAACACGACAGGTATGGCGATTGGCCTGCGGCGTGCCTCCGCCGTTCGCTGGACTTTGAAGTGGTAAGGTACACCGCCGCAGCCGGTCTTACGGCTCATGGCGAGGTCTCGCAGTTATGGAAAGAAGAAAAAGGAGAAGGAAAAGGAGGGAAAAGAGTAGCTGTAGTGAAGATTGCAGGAGCTGCACGCGAGGTCTCTAAGGCGTCGCCCAGACAACGCCCCCTGCTTCAAGGCATTTGCTGTGCAGGAGAAAGAAGGGATAACGATATGATTCGCAAACTGCCGTCAGGCCAATACCGCTTGTACTCGCGCAAGAAAAATCCCAAGACTGGCAGGCGCCGGAACCTTGGGACCTTCAAGACAAGAAAGGCGGCCGAAGCACACGAGCGCGCGGTTCAATACTTCAAGGCACGTTAAGTGACGCGTCGATCCGAAACTATGGGGTGGTTCCGTCTATCCCCCAGTTTTGCCGGTCACCGCACAACGGGCGCGTAGGGTTTTTCATGTAGGGCGCGCTGCGCTTCGGATGCATCATAATTGGCGCCATAGTCCGAGAGGGCGTGCGTACACGAGAGTGCATTCCCGACCTCGTCCAGCAGCGTCAAAGGGGAAATGCGGAATTGGTTTGAGGTGACTTCCCATATGAAAACATTTGCTAAGGCAAAGGGTTGGACGATGGCGCTGTCTGCCGCCGTGCTGTTGTGCACCGCTTTTATGCAACGCGCGTACGCGCAGGATCAGGATGATCCGCCGAGCCGAGTAGCGCGCCTCGGCTACATGGAAGGTTCAGTATCATTATTAGCCGGCCGGAGAGTCCGACTGGGTGGAAGCAGTTCCCAACCGCCCGATGACAACGGGCGACCGAATTTGGGCCGACAAAGATTCTCGCGCCGAGCTTGCGAAATTCAGGGATTTGCTCGTGCGAACCGGACTGCGTGCTGCCTGGTCGTCGCCCGGGCGCGGCTGGCGGATATAAATGGGCTCGACAACCTCATCGCGGAGCCGGAGAATGTTGCGCTGGCGCAAAAACTTTCCGATGACGCCATCACCCTCGTCCGCGAGAATGGCAAAGTTCTGCCTCTCAAGGCGATCAAGAAGTCCGCCGTACTCCTTCCTTACCAGGCTCCGCAAGCGATCCGTAATCGCGTGGTTACCGTCATTTTCTCCGATGATGTTCGCCTGGAATCAGGCCGGGTTTTCGAGCGGCAAGTTCGCATCCGCGCGCCCGATGCTCACATCTTCTACGTCGATCCAAGAATCGCGGGGGCGATGTCGGCTGATGTACTGAGGGCAGTCGATGACGCTGAGATCGTCATTGCAGCGGTGTACGCGGTACCAGCTCCGGGAGTGAGGGGCAGCGGAGGCGCGGTTCGTCCGACGGACCTGACCGGTATTCTCTTGCAGGGGATTCTCGACCATGCCACAGAAAAGACCGCGGTAGTCGCGGTTGGAAATCCGTACCTCGCGCGGGACTTCCTCGGCATCCAAAACTACCTGTGCACGTTCTCAACCGCATCCGTGTCGGAGACCAGCGCGGTCAAGGCGCTTTTCGGAGAAGTCCCAATTCGTGGGCACTTGCCCGTTAGCATTCCTGGCGTTGCGCAACGGGGCGCCGGCATCGAGCGGCCGATGCAATGAATAAAAGGAATATAAGGAGATGATTGCCAAGCGCGAGTTTCCACATCATTTGATCCGGGAAATCTTCGAGCAACCCGCTAGCCTGCGGCGGGCCATCGAGCCACGCGTCTCTCCCGAGGAGGCACTGGTTCGTCTCGAAGGCATCCGGATTTCGAGCGAGGAACTGCGCTGCACCGGATCATGCGAAGTGTTCACTGTGTCAGCTAAAGCGGGTGGAAGCGAGTCGTTCGTACGATCTAAAACGTGTTTGGGAATGACTTCTTCAGGGACACGCCCTTGAGATTGCTGTTGCAGGAGGGATCCTGGTAGCACCTGCGGAACGCCGGTACCACCAGCGCCTGCTCCACTGTCGGATCATTAAAGTTCGCCAGCGTCTCGGTGGTACGGTGTGCTTCGGAGACATCCCCGGTCTTCTGGTAAGCTTCGGCTAACAGTTGCAACGAAAACGGATTGTTGGCGTCTTCTTCCAGATGCGCAATGGCGTCCGCGTACTTGTGGCTGGAGAACATTACGGCACCCGCGGCTCCGTGGTAAGCGGAGTCGATAATCTTGTCGTTTGAATTCCCCGACATTCGCGCCAGGTGCGCCAGAGTGGAAGCCATCATTTCCTTATTGCCTGTCTCAACCGCGACTTCGACGCGGGCGCGCAGGATCTGGGCCAATTCCTGTTGAATTGCGGCGGTCATTGCATTGTTGCCTTGTTGCACGGCCACCTGGGCTTTAGCCAGGAGCGCGATCGCATGCTTCGGACGCTGCTGGTACATCGCCATTTGGCGCCAGGCGTCAGCTTCCAGCTGGCTCATGTGCTTGGCATGCGCGTGGTCGGCAATGGCCTGGAAGGCACGGTCCGCTGCGGCATAGTCGCCCTCGCGGACAAAGCTGATAGCCTCTTGGGTCTGCCATTGAATACGGTGCATTTCAGGCAAAGAGAATTTCTTGAAGCCAATTTCGTACTCTTGGCGCGCCCGCACCTGGTCTCCCATCAGCGAATAGGTGTCCGCGATTCCGAATTGCGACGAATAGAAGTCGGGATCTAGGGTCAGCGCAGCGCGGTAGTGCTCGATCGCTTGATCGAACCGTCCCGCCATGCGCAGAATTTCAGCGTAGGAATCCTGCGGGTTTGGCTCCTTGGGCAACGCAGCGACGTACTTGTCCATCAGCGCAAACGATTTCTCGAACTGCCGCGTGTAGGCGTAAGTGTAAGCGGAGTTGTTCAGGAGGCCGGGAGCGTCGAGCCCCGAATTCTCAAAGACTGCAATGGCCCGGTCATACTGCGTCTGCTGCGTCAGCCACCGGTTCGCCAGAAAAACAACCCATTTGTCGTGGGGATAGCGGCTGAGCACATCGTTCATTTTGGTGATGGCCGGAATGAGCTTATGATCATCCGCGTCCTGCAGCCATTCGATGACCAATCTTTCGGCGGCACTGGCGTGACTACGGGTAGCATATGCTTTCTGCTGCTCCCGCACCTGCTCGGCTGGGTCCAGTCCGATCTGCGACAAAAGCTCGTGCCCCATGGCGAAACTGGGGTCGATCTTGAGCGCTTTTCGCAAAACCCCAATCGCCTGTTCCTGCTCAACCTGGTCGAGGCCGACGGCCCAGGCCTTCTTCACCAAACGCCGAACCTCCTCGGACTTGGTCGTCAGGGGTAGTACGTCCCCTTGCGGACTGGTTTGAGCAGCCACAGTTCCAACGGAAAGCAACAAACTAACGCCGAACAGCATGCGGATCATTCTGGAAATCGTCGCTCCTCGAATCATGACTAGTTTCCCCTCAGTAAGTAGCCCTGCTCAACCGGTAACTTGCCGTCAATCTTCACCACCCGTACATCCTTGGTAAGCGAGTAGAGATCCACCACCCCAATTGCTCCTCGAGTGTTGGCGACAAAACGTTGGACGGCCTCATCGGAATCCGCCACCACAATGGTGCCCGCGTGCGTGTGAATGAAGGTGCGCGCCTCGTCAACCGTCATATTGAAGACTCTCCTCAAGATGAGCTGCATGTCCGCGGAGGACGGATCGCGCAGCACGATCGTGATCGGCTTCCCGTCCGGCCAGATGCGAGTGTGCGCGTTGAAGATCTTCACCAGTTCGGCGCTCGTCAGGTTAGTGGTGGAGTTTGCCGTATCCGCTACGATCGCAAGCTGCTTCGCATGGCTGGTCCCCGAGGCCGCGGCCACCCACACCAACGCAAGTAGCAGGCGCCAGAGTTTCATGGGTTTTATTCTCGGCCGCTTGCGGTCACGGCAACAGGTAACCGAGGTAATCAAGCCATCTTCGATTTCTGGCGGAGTGCGAATTCGTACTTCGCCGTTTTTTATCGGACTGGAGGTCAGCGTGCAGTTGTGTCAAATTCCACGCCGGATTTCCGAATTCCTTCCGGGTGGCCGATCTCACGGGCAACCGGAGTTATCTCCGGGATTGTCCGGCTGTACTACAAGTTCCCCATACGCTGCGCCGTTCGTCCCGGCCCGGCCGTACACACACCTGTACTTGCAGCTGTCCGTGATCGATATCCGTAGCTCATGGATCGGCCACCCGAACTTGTCAGCAGGGTTCAGCATTTAGCTGTTGGCTCTTATCTCTTTTCGTTAGAGAAACCCTGATTAACCCGCTTCCCGAGCAGCTTTGAAACGGCATCCCCTTTAGCGATGCTGCAAGTCCAGCAAAATCAGACTAGTTGACGGCTGCGCATTGGCAGTGCTTGCCCAATGGACCAACCTACGTTGCCCGTCTGACGTCGTCGGCGATCCAGGTCATTGCCCGAGTGGCCGCGGGCAGTCCCAGAGTGGTTATCGCAAGCACCGCCGCGTGATCAATCTCCTTCGGCATAACGCCAGTCTTGCGCGCGTTTCGGACCGCCGAGTGCGCAGCGCCTTCCAGGCCCGCTCCAATCGAGAGTGCAAGTTTGACCAACCGGCGGCTCTTCTCATCCAGAGATCCAGCTTCGTGACAGCGCTTTCCTAGGTCATTGAACGCTTTCCACACCTTAGGATGACGCTTACGAATCATGATCACAGCCAAAGTCGAACTGACTCAACCACTCAAGCAGCAGCGCCAATTTGTGGTCCAGACCGGAAGCGGCCATCACCTGCTGTTGGACGATGCAGCCGGTGGTACCGGCCCAAAGCCGATTGAACTGGTCGCCGCCGGATTGGCCGGGTGCACCGCGTTCGACGTCGTCACCGTCCTCCGCCAGAAGTATCGCCAAAAAGTCACTGGTTACGAGGTGCGGGTCGAAGCCGATCAAGCGGAACGTCCGCCCCAGGTGTTCACGGTGGTGCGAATCCACCATGTGGTAACCGGCTTTGAACTTGACGTGGCGGCGCTGGAAGAGGCCATTCGTCTCTCCGAGGAAAAGTATTGCTCGGTTGGAACCATGGTGCAGAAGACCGCCAGTTTTCATACAACCTACGAGATCGTCGAAGACAAGACCGAGTGGATGAAACCGGCTTCGGTCGCGGAAGTGCACGGGTGAAAGGTTGCTTCAAAGTGGCTCTGAGCCTCGCCGCCGCGTGGCTGCCCTTTCTACCAGCTACATCCAGTACCCGAACTGCGTGGGGTCTGAGTTTACCCTGACACTCGGGACCTGCGGCGGAACCAGGGATGGTTTCGCAAACTGGGGGACCTCAGTGAATTTTGTCGTGCCGTAAGAAAATCCGGGCGGGTGGTCTCGGCGGGCTGCGCGCAATCGCAGAAGTTGGAAGGTCATCGATAGCGCGGCAATTGCTTCAAGGCCCTGATTACCGTGGTCTTCGACACACGGCATCGCTTGGCAATGTCGCGCAACGTCAGACCTTCCGCGCGCAGCTCCTGAATCTTCGTCGGGGAAACTGGAACCCGCGGTCGACCCAATCGTTTGGCCTTCACACGAGCATTGCGGAGGGGGCTTTCACGCGCATCCACGATGAGCGCGCGCTCAGCTCTGCGACTGCGATTGCGCCGAGTTTTTTACCGCAAGCTAATAGACCGAGCGGAGCCGGGCAAGAAGGTTGGACCGGGCAAGGGCAATAGGCTGAATACGAAGGAAGCGCGTAACGCATTTGATGCTCATCGCCATCACAAGATGGTTGCGATGCTGGCGAATGCGCGATCGGACGCCGATCCGCAACAAATCTTCGCAACGATGCAAAGCGAGGCAATCAAGGCGCACCAAGAGTTAGACCCTGAGCTGGCGAAGAAAATCAAGATTCCGAAACTGGTGGAGCTGCCGAAGCCGGACGTCGCCGAAAACGACATTGACTGCTCGCGCCGACTGGACGATCTGCGTCGTCTGGTTGAACAGAAAAACTGCGAACACAACCACAATAAAGGCGGCAGCGACTAGGACGATTTTCTTTACAGTTTTGGGCATCGCAAACACTCCCTCCTAGTATCCACGTTTTCAGCCCTGTGACTCGAACGAGTCCAGGGCGCTTTCGTTTGTGTCTTCTTTCTGGCGCAGTCTACAACTCGCGGGGCGCATGGGTGCCGCCCACGGTCCAAGCAGCAGGTCGGCTGCGCAAAGGAAACTCAGGACTTGGTTTCCGCGTTGGCAGTCTCGAAGAATGCGTCTTGCTGTCGGTGTGCGAAGCGCAGAGCCGGTATTCGTAACCGCTATCATCCACTTCCAAGTAGTCGGCCACTTGCTCGCAGTCTTTGTGGTCACACAAGACGGTCGCGTTTAGCGGATGGTGAAGCTGGAAAAATTCCATGCGTAGGATTTTACGGTGACCGGATTGGTGGCACAAGCCGTTCAGGTCAGTCCGAGTTTTCTAGCCGCCAATTCGACCATCATCAGGCGGGAGGAGAGTGCCTGGTTTGCCAAGGGGTACGGGGCGTACCATTGGACATGAGCAGAACACATCCAGAATGCCCCGACTCATACTCTCCTCATCGGTCGGAAGCCGACGACCTTCTCCTTCGCCAAGAGCCAGACGAGGAAGAGGACGAAGAGGAAGACGAAGGTGACCGTAAGAAAGAAAAAGAAGATGACGATGATGACGATACGACCGACGACGGCTACTCGGAGTGAGCGTGGAACATGCCTCGATTTCGCATAGGCAAACGGCGGTCGAAGAGAATCAAATCGGTCTTACCGGTGCGACTCTGGATCGCCGGGAGCTTTCATTGCTGTACAACTTTACCGCAACATCTTTCCGCTCTTGAGAGAAGTATCGTTTGGATTTGACCTGCTTCGAGACACGCAGGTCGAGGACGCCAAGAAGCACGCCGAGATGCTCAACGAGCACGTCCTTGATATGTTTCTGACGACGGGGGAGAAAGCGTCTCCGGCATAGGGATTGGGCTGGAAGTTGGAACTCGCCGACCCGTGCTCTGCGGGTATTCGAAATAACCATCGAACTACAACGAGTCAAGACACGCGCCGACTCCGGAGCGAGGCGCGAACCGCCGGGCACAATGACCAATTCAAGAACCGTGCCCCCGAGAGTTCAACCCGATACTCCTCGACCTCGCGTATTGAGTTAGGAGAGGATGAAATTCCACGCTCTGTCCCGGTTTCTTCGAAGGCCAGGGAGATGCGATTGAGTCATTGCGGTCGGTCGAAGATTAGCCCGTTGGTCTGAGGGCCAGAATCGGCACGCCAGCCCCGCATTTTTCCTTAGACAATTTAGACAATAAGGAAGAATCCGAAGCATACGGACACGCTTCCAACGGCAAGGTGAGCCGAAAGGCTATCCTAGCAGGGCTGTCATTTTGGTGAACACACCTTAATCCGCCCCGATTCCCGATTTTGCGAGCAGTTGCTCAAGTGCTTGTCGATTGGCTGAGAGATATTTATCTTCGGGGCTAGCCAAAACCTTTTCGAAAGTGTCGCATCCGGTCGTCGTGCTCGACCATTCGTCTTCCTTGCTGAGGCGACTGATGGTCAAAAGCCAGTGGGTTGTGATGGTTTGGATTGGT
>Ga0116217_10000996_pt1 | contig 28330 bp, 20 predicted proteins | sample Sb_taG_6_FD_89697 | JGI IMG/M metagenome (GOLD analysis project Ga0116217, IMG submission 89697) | Peat soil microbial communities from Weissenstadt, Germany - Sb_50d_4_PS metaG | ecosystem: Environmental > Terrestrial > Soil > Wetlands > Peat | place: Germany: Weissenstadt | collected 2010-09-21 | reverse complement strand
TCGCCCGGTCGGTCCAACGTACTGCGACCAACCGAACGTGGATGCGGCCTCCACCGAAACTCGCGCTTTCACTGCCGGCGGCAGAACCTGTTTCTTGTAGTCCTCGCCTTGCTTTTCGAAAATGTCCCACGAGGGCATGCTGACAATGCGAGCTTTGATTCCTGCTGACGTCAGATGTTCGTAAGCGGTCACGCAGAGAGATACTTCGCTTCCTGTTCCGATTAGGATGACTTCCGGCTTGCCGTCGGACGCATCGGCCAAAACGTACGCTCCTTTGGCGACGCCAGCGGCCGGCGCATACTTCGAGCGGTCAAACGTCGGGAGCGGTTGCCGCGTCAGTACCAGGGCCGCGGGTTCATGCTTTAGTTGCATGATCACTTTCCAGGCTTCCACGACTTCATTGGCGTCCGCTGGTCTGAGCAGCACCAAGCCGGGAACGGCGCGCAACATCGCCAATTGCTCAATCGGCTGGTGAGTGGGACCATCCTCGCCCAAGCCGATGGAATCGTGTGTATAAATAAAGATCGAAGGGATCTGCATGAGCGCGGCCAGACGGACGGCGGGCTTCATGTAATCCGTGAAGTTGAAGAACGTGCCGCAATAGGGACGAATCTTCGAGACCGCCATACCGTTAATTGCTCCGGCCATGGCGTGTTCACGAACTCCGAAGTGCAGATTGCGGCCGGCATAAGTTCCGGGCTGAAAATCTCCGGCGCCTTCAAATTTCAACCTCGTCCGGTCGGAAGTCGCCAGGTCTGCCGAACCTCCCATCAACCATGGGATATTTTGTGCGAGCGCGTTCAGCACTTTGCCGCCGCTGTCGCGCGTAGCCATCCCTTTGGCATCAGCAGGGAAGGTGGGCAGGTTCTTGTCCCATCCGTCGGGCAGTTCGCGGTGTTGCATGCGGTTGATCTGGTCCGCGAGTTCGGGAAATGTTTTGGTGTATTCCGCGAACGATGTTTGCCACTTCTGCTGCAGGTCGTGTCCGCGTTTTCCGATTCCCTGGCGGAAGTTCTCGAGCACGCCATCGGGAACGAGGAACTTCGCGTCCTCTGGCCAACCATAATTCTTCTTGGTGAGGCACACTTCTTCCTCGCCCAAGGGCTCGCCATGGGCCTCATTCGTATCGTGTTTGTGCGGCGATCCGTATCCGATATGGCTGTTTACAACGATTAGGGTGGGTCGATCGCGGGTCTGCAGAAAGATGTTGTAGGCCTTTGCCAGCGCGTCGAGGTCATTGGCGTCGGTCACGTGCACTACGTTCCAACCGTAACCCTGGAAGCGCTCAGCCACATCTTCGGTGAATGACCAGTCGGCGGGCCCATCCAGCGTGATGCGGTTGTTGTCGTAAGTCCAGCACAGGTTGGGCAGCTTCAAGTGGCCCGCCAGCGACGCGGCTTCGGCACCTACTCCTTCCATGAGGTCGCCATCGCCGCAGAAGGCGTAGACGTTGTAGTTGAAGATCTCGAAGCCCGGCCGGTTGAAATTCGCCGCCAGCCAATTGGCCGCAATCGCCATGCCTACGCTGTTTCCGATGCCTTGTCCCAGAGGACCGGTCGTGGTTTCTACGCCAGCGGTGTGCCGGTATTCGGGATGCCCAGGAGTCTTGCTGTCAATCTGACGGAAGTTCTTTATGTCGTCCAAGGTGACAGCGAATTCTCCGGTCGTCTCGTAATCCGGATTCACTCCGCGAACCTGGGACAAATAGAGCATCGCGTACAGCAACATGGAGGCGTGGCCATTGGAGAGCACGAAGCGGTCGCGATTAGGCCAGGTGGGATTCGCGGGATCAAAGCGAAGAAATTGTTGCCACAGACAATAGATCACGGGCGCCAACGCCATGGGTGCGCCGGGGTGCCCGGAGTTTGCTTTTTGCACGGCGTCGATCGCCAGGGTCCGGATTGTATTGATGCTCAGGGTTTCCAGTTGCTTGCCAGTCAGAAGTTGCTCGCTCGCTACCACAGGAAGTTCTCCCTTCGGACGAAGTGATCAGAGCCGTACGATCGGTGCCTCCGCGTCTCAGGAAGTGCGAACGGAGGACGTGCCCCACATCAGGCAGTTTATCAAGCTTTCGAGAGGCGTGTGCGGACGATCAAACCAGAAAAGCACGAATCTATTCAGTGGGGGATTTGTCATCTCGATTGGCATCCTTAATCATTAGGATGAAATGGGCGGGACAAAGATTCAGGACGGATTTCTGATTCAGGAAACTAGCGCTTCATTTGCGCGAGGTAGCCCTGCTGGGTCTGATAGCTCTTGGTGATGCTTTCCACGAATTTCAAGAATTGCTTGAGCGTCTCGCGTTCGGCGGGTTCAAGGTTGTCGAACTTGAGGCGAACTCCAAAAGTGGGATTGCTCCGGGTCACGATTCCGTTGAGGATCAAACCCTTCACCCAGATTTTCCCGTTAGCCACCCAGAGTCCGATTTCCAGCTTGACTCCGGTTTTGACTGGAGTCGCAGTCTCCACGAAGCCTCCGCCCAAGCTGGTGTTCGAAAGATTACCCCAAACTGGGGTGGGCGACCCGTCGATGCGCAACTCGACTGCGACGAAACACTTCATCCGCGGATAGCGCCTCCGATCCTGGCCCCAGCAGGGAGTGAAAATGTCCGGCTCGAACGGTGGAGTCGCTGCGGGTGTGATAGCGACTGGAGGCTCTGGCGAGGCTTTGGGAGAAGATGACACGTGCGTCTGCAAGCTTGGACCCCTGCTCTTGATCTTGCGCATGGTCTCAAGCAACACCTGGTCGCGTTGACCGGCTTCGGCATCCCGATAAGCCTGCAGGAGCTCGCCGAGATGACTCACAATTTCCGGGTCGGTGAGGAGCTTGGTCCAGTCCGCTCCGGGTGCAGAGGTCTTGGTTTCAGTCATTTGATCGGTGGGCTCGATTTAGCGGAGTTCTCCACAGTCTTAGAGTGAAGCAGGTTCGTAGGCTGGACAAGATGACTGTGGTGTAGCGTTATCGGTAACCAGAACCGGCAGGTTGGCGGTTTGAGGCGGCGATCGCCAGGACCGTCAACCCACTTACCAGCAAGGGGAACCACACCTGTGCGATCCATGGCGCGGGAATGAGAAACAGCACGTCAAGGTCGGTGACGGAAGCGGGCCATCGCACGGTGGCCCAGAGGCCGGCGTAGTAGGCGATATCCCAGAGGGCAAAAAGCCATAGGAACGCGGCCCAACGCGCGTTTGCCCTGGAGACCGTAAGCAGCGTCACACTGATCAGCATGACCATGGTGGCCGCCTCGCGATAGACCTCGATGGCGAGGAGGCTCGGAGGAAACTGGGAAATCGATGTTGCCTGCTCGTAGCCCGCCGAGGAATTCCGGAGGTCGGTTAAGGCTCCGGTGTAGCCGGGGAGCAGACCCACCGCCGCACGCAGGTAGACTACAACTGCGGCCTCCACAAAGCCGAAAGCGGCGGCAAAGATCGCAATGGTAATCAGCTGCCGCCGATTCAAAAGTTGCCCCTGGCGGCGAAATGCGAAGTAGGTGGCGAATGGAATCAGAATCAGCAGGTTCACCCACCAGGGCTGCGCCCAAAGCTGGAACTTCTCCATATGCATAGAGGAGAAATTCTAAACTGACTTAGGCCTGCCGCGGTGAAATGCGGACGGGATTCCTGAAGCCCGCCCGCAGCTGCAATCTTCCGAGGCTGTCATCAAGCGATTACGTTGACGCCGCTTTCTGATGTGGACGCCGCCGGATTGGACTCCGTGCCATGCAGCTTGACTTTGAAGGTACTATCAAGCGCGGCCAAGGCTTGCTGCGCCCCGGAGAGATCTCCGCTTTGAAGTGCACCGCCGATGGCGCTGAAGTCAGCCGCCCGATTGGTCAAGGTGAACGGATTATTTTGGTGGAGCTCGGTTTTACCCAATGAGACAAGGTTGTTGTAAGCTGCTTTGGCGCCACTCAAATCACCGGATTGCAGGGCCTCCTTCAGTTGCCCAACGTCAAGGCGCCGTTGAGTAAGGTACTGTTGCCATGAGCTCGGGTTGGACGAGATCGGGGAGCTTGTGGATGATGGTTGAGCAACGATGCTGGCAAGGCTGATGGCGGACATTATTTTCTCCTTAGAATTGGACTGGCTTGTGGCCGATGACCTTGCGGCCTCGGTTCTTGCTACGCTTCTCCATACTGAATCGACAGAACGTCCAGTTGCTTTAATGTGTGGCCGGAGACCGCCGTCTTCCATAGGCTTGCGATGTATGTAGTTCGCAGGCCAAAATTCAAGCCGTCAAATTAACCGGCTGGAAGGCGCCGCTCTGGCTGGCGGCACTGCTGCCGGAGCCGCTGATGCTGTCCGAAAGCCCCGACAGGAGTGAGTTCAACACGGATCCGCCGTGATGCGGACGGTGATGGTGCGCTGCCATCGGAGGCGAACTCTGTAAGTTCTGTTGAACCGATGAGTACGCCTGCCGTGCACCGGCAAGATTGCCCGACTGCAGCGCCGAACCCAATTTGCTGAGGTCTTGCGACAGCTGCACGCTCAACAGGCCGGAGTTGCTTGCGTTGTTGGTAAGAGCGCCAAACGCCTGCTGAGCGCTACTCAAATTGCCCGACTGCAGCGCCTGCGTGAGCTGCTGAAACTCCGTTCGCTGCTGCTGGTTCGGGGCTTGCAGGTTGTAGGCTTGATTCAGTGTGGTGCTGGGGAGAATCGCTGATACAGACATTGGTCGGCTCCTCGATACTGACGCTTTCCTGGTATGCAACTCGTCTGCCAGAATCCTTCGCCGCCGCCTTCAGATCCAGACTGCTGATTCTATTTAAAGTTGAGCGCAATTCTGCTGGCTCTTTATCCGGCTGGAGTGCGCAGCGGCAAGTACTGCCTCTGCTCGGTTGGTCGCCCGGCAAAATGTGCCTGGTGTTCTCGGCGACACGAACCCGGTGTTGCCGCGTTTGTGCCTGCGAAATTACAAAGGTTTGACAAATCTTTGACAGTCGTCTTGCCCGAACTACATAACATCGGTCGTCTGCGAGCTGCGAGGTCTGGCTCGTCTCGACGATCAAAATCTCTAGCTCACGAATGTCGTGCTAATCCAGTTTTGCTAAATCCAGGAGGGGAACAAATGAAAACACTTAATCAAATACTTGGCGCGAACCGCCGTCTCATCGCGCGTGCGATTGCTCTGATTCCGATAGTCGCTCTGGCATTGGCCAGCGCGCAAGCTGGGACGATCACCACGATCGCTTCTACGATTCCCAGTAATGGAGACCTCAATCCTTACGGCGTGGCCCGCGTACCCACGACCACAGGATCGCTTACCAAAGGAAATATTCTAGTCAGCAATTTCAACAATGGTAAGAATCTGCAGGGAACTGGCACGACTATTGTGCAGATCACTCCGAGCGGGACGGTGACTCTGTTTGCCCAAATTGACGCCAACACTCTACCCGGCCCCTGCCCCGGTGGAGTCGGACTGACCACCGCACTGGTCGCCCTCCGTACGGGATGGGTCATCGTTGGCAGCGTGCCTACTACCGACGGAATGTCAGACACCGTGCAAGCCGGGTGCCTGCTGGTATTGAACAGCGGCGGTCAAGTGGTCGAAACATTCTTTGGTTCGCTCATCAATGGTCCCTGGGATATGGCAGCGTTCGATGGTGGCCGCAACGTCAGTCTTTTCGTCACTAATGTTTTAAACGGCACAGTCGCTGGCGGAGGCAAGATCGTACATCAAGGCACGGTTCTACGCCTGGACCTGAACATTCCTCACGGGTCGATGCCTGACCTGCAGCAGATGACAATTGTCGGCTCAGGTTTCGCGGAGCGGACCGATCCGAACGCGCTGGTAATCGGACCGACTGGACTTGCCCTGAGCCACAGCGATCGCCACGACACCGATCGCCGTGACGACGGTGGCCACGGCAGCGTACTTTATGTAGCCGACACTCTCAACAACCGCATCGTCGCTATCGAGGATCCGCAGCAACGCAACACGTCCGATGGAACGGGCACGACGGTCTCTGCGGGTGGTGCTTTGAATGGTCCACTCGGCCTGGAGATTGCGACCAACGGAGACATCTTGACCGTCAACAGCAGAGACGGATACCTGGTGGAAACCAAAGTGGAGGGCCACCACGGGCATCAAGTTAGAAAGGTTCTGTTGGACAATGTGAACAACGGAGCCGGTGCCTTGTTCGGGCTGATCGATGTCGCGGGCCAGGGCATCTACTTCGTCGACGATAACGAAAACGCCTTGAACCTCTTTCACTGAGGATTTGGATCTAGCCGAGGCGCGCTGTGCGAAGCCTGAAAAGCATGGTGCGCCCGGAGAGATTCGAACTCCCGACCTACAGCTCCGGAGGCTGCCGCTCTATCCAGCTGAGCTACGGGCGCACACCAGTATTTCCAGTGTACATGCGGAGCTTTACCCTATCAATTGGTGGATCGAAAGTCATCGTCACGCTCCAAGCAGCAAGAGCTGAGCCATGACGCTGGACTGATTATTCTGATTTGCCGGAAGTCCGAAAGGAGTCTAATAGCGATTACGTCCGCCACCACCGCCCCCGTGTCCGCCGCCGCGGCCGCCACGATCTCGACCGCCGCCTCCTCCGCCTCCGCGCTCGACCTTTGGACGCGCTTCATTTACGTTCAAGGTGCGTCCGCCAATCTGCGTGCCGTTCAGCGCCGCGATGGCCTTCTCTCCGTCTTCCGCACTCGTCATCTCCACGAAGCCGAAGCCACGCGAGCGCCCGGTATCCCGGTCGGTCATGATGCTGACCCGGTCCACCTGCCCATGGACCTCGAACAGCTTGCGCAGTTCGTCTTCCGAAGTATTGAAGTCGAGGTTCCCAACGAAAATGTTCTTCAAGCGAATTTGCCTCTGAGTGAGCTATTTGAGCGTGGGCGACTTCGGCAGCAACTGGGAGGCTGGTTGGCCAAGCCGAAAGCCAAAGTTGACGAACAATCAAATGCGCAGGAAGTATAGCAGGTCTGCTATTGGTGGGAAGGGATTCCGCGGAAACGACCTTACGGGATTCAGTTGTCAACCGATTATTATCAGCCTGTCATTCTGAGCGGAGTGGTCCGATTCGCTTGCGACTCGGATCACGGAGTCGAAGAATCCCTACTTGCCAATAGCGCTATTGCGATATCGGGGCATTCCCACCATGCATTGCAGTGAAGACTTCATGAGTAGAATGCCTCGAAACCTCTGCGGCAGAGCGTGCTGCATAGGGATCTTTCGACTTCGGATGTTCCGTGCTGGCGCACGAAACATCCTGCGCTCAAGATGACAAAAATTCTTAACAGCCGTCTACCTTCCAGTACCCATCGCGCTGAAAGCCGAGCTGGAGAATGCGATTCTTGGGATCATGACGCTTGCCGCACTCGGGACACTTCAGGTAGCGGCCCCACGCCGTACCCTGCCGGTCGTAGTTTTCGGAAACCGCGAAGGTTGCTCCGCAACTGCAGGGCACGAGATACAACTTCAAGTCGGCATCCGTCTTCTGAGCTCGACGGGAATCCGGCTTGGCGGGACGGCGGGGCATTATCGCTCTTCTTCCGCCATTGCCATCGAACTCCTCTTTCGTTTGTTGGCTTGTAGGATCTTCTTGCGCAGCCGAAGAGATTTCGGAGTGACTTCGACAAACTCGTCTTCAGCGATGAATTCAATGGCCTGCTCAAGATTAAGATTCCGGAATGGCACGAGTCGAACCGCGATGTCAGAAGTGGAAGACCGCATGTTGGTCAATTTCTTTTCGCGGACCACATTCACGTCGAGGTCGTTGTCCTTGGCGTTCTCGCCAATGATCATGCCCTCATACACATCGATGGTGGGGCCGACAAAAAGCTCGCCACGCTCTTGCAGGCTGTAAAGAGAATACGGCGTCGTCACGCCCGCGCGATCGGAAACCAGAGCGCCAGTCAGGCGGTGCGGAATCTCGCCTTGCCATTCGATGTAGCCGTCAAAGAGAGAGTTCATCACGATGGTTCCACGCGTGTCGGTGAGCAACTGGCTGCGCAGGCCGATGAGACCACGGCTGGGCACGCGGAACTCGATCCGCACGCGGCCGTATCCGTGATTGTGCATGTTAAGGACTTCGCCTTTACGCACGCCGAGCTGTTCCATGACCACGCCGACGAAGCCTTCCGGCACATCCACGGTCAGCTTCTCGATCGGTTCCATCAGCTTGCCATCGACGCGCTTGGTGACGATCTCCGGCTTTCCTACCATGAGTTCGAAACCTTCGCGGCGCATCATCTCAATGAGAATCGAAAGCTGCAGCTCGCCCCGGCCCATCACGATGAATGAATCCGTGGTTGCGGTATCCTCCACGCGCAGGGAAACGTTGGTCAGCAGCTCTTTCTGCAGCCGCTCCCGGAGATTGCGGGAGGTCACATATGTGCCTTCTCGTCCGGCAAACGGCGAGGTGTTCACCGTGAAAAGCATTGCAATCGTAGGCTCATCAATCGTGATGTGCGGCAACGGCGCCGGATTCTCCGCATCGGTAATCGTTTCGCCAATCGTGATGCCTTCGACGCCGGCTACAGCGATGATGTCGCCAAGAGTGGTCTCGGTAATGTCGGTTCGCTTTAGTCCGGAAAATGAAAACAGCTTTGTGATTTTGGTCTTATGAAGCGTGCCGTCTAGCTTGGCGATGGCGACGTCTTCACCAGTGTGCATGGTGCCGTTGAACACACGCGCAATTGCCAACCGTCCCAGGTAGTCGCTGTAATCGAGGTTTGCCACCAGGATCTGCAGCGGTCCAGCCACCTCGCCTTTGGGCTCGGGAATCGTTTTGACTATGGTCTCGAACAGCGGCTGCAAGTTTACGCCACCTCCTTTTATATCCCGCGTGGCGGTTCCGGCTTTGGCGTTGGTGTACAAAACCGGAAAATCGAGTTGCTCTTCTTTGGCATCAAGATCAATAAAGAGATCGTAAACCTCGTTCAACACTTCCTGAGGGCGGGCATCAGAGCGGTCAATCTTGTTGATTACGAGGATGGGCGCGAGGTGAGCTTCCAGCGCTTTGCTAAGGACGTAGCGCGTTTGGGGTAAAGGGCCTTCACTGGCGTCAACCAGCAGCATGACGCCGTCGACCATCTTCAGGGCACGCTCTACTTCTCCGCCGAAATCGCTGTGGCCGGGCGTGTCTACGATGTTGATCTTCACGTCGTGATAAAAGATGGCCGTGTTCTTGGCCAGGATTGTAATGCCCCGCTCGCGCTCCAGGTCGTTCGAGTCCATCACCCGTTCAATGATGTGCTCGTTGGAACGAAAGGTGCCGCTCTGCTGCAGCATGGCGTCGACCAGCGTGGTCTTGCCATGGTCTACGTGGGCAATAATAGCGATATTACGAATGCTGGAACTCAAATGAGACTTCCTTCCCGATGACCGCTCTAATCACTTTACTATGGGTTCGGGACGTTCACCACAGAGACACAGAGGCACAGAGAAGAAAACACGGGGTTTTCTCTGTGACTCTGTGGTGAAAAGAAGGTCAGCCTGACACAGTCTTGGGATGGGACGCAGGCTTTCCAGCCAAACGGCTCTCGGCCTCTTTCACAGCGCGGCGGGCTGCCACGATGGCTTTGCCGGTGGTGGATTCCGCGCCTTCGGAATCGGTGTTGGCGAAGAATACGCGGTCCTTCGGTTGTCGTGCCAAAGGCTGCACCTTGGTGTAAAGACCGGGCGTCGACATATAAAGAGGATGGCCCCGGCGGTAGATATGTACCTCGACCGGATCCACGTTGAACCCGCGCATCAGCTTTTGAAAGTCGTCCAGCACGCTGACAGCTTTTTTCCGCGCACTCGATTCTGTTAGCAGGTAACCGCGATCGTTTTCGCTCATGGGCGTGTAGCAGGTGAGGATGTTGTACTTCTGCTTGTAGCCCGGCTGGTTGCGAATGGTCCAATCCGCGACAATGAAATCGGTGAACGCATTTCCCGGACACCACGTGTCGTAGCTCTTGTTGAATACGGGCTTGTCGAAAATAAGGTTTACCACCGCATAAGGAATATAGCGGATCTGGTGCATGGCGTCGCTCTGCTTCTCTGAGAGACCCTGCACGATGCGCCGCGTGATGAATTTCGGACTGGCCATAATGACCGCTTTGGCCGCGACGGTCTTAAGTTCCGCGCCCTGCAGGTACGTGACTTGTACTTCCTGACTATCGGGGACGACGGCGACCGTGGTCGCGCCCAGTTGCATGTGTTCTGCGAATTTCGCCTGCAGGATCTCCGCCAATCTCTTGGTAATCGCGCCCAGACCGCCGGGCCAAGTGTAAAATTGCGGAACGGTGTCTCCGCCGATCTCTTGCATTTCATCAATACCGAGGCCGGCGGCAGTATCCTCAGTCACGGCTCCCCAGTTCGAAGGGCCGTAGTTATCCCACCATTGTTTTACCTCGATCGGGTAGCCTTTCATGAAATCAGAAAATGGAACGTTGTAGAGTTCGTTGCCTCGTTTCTCAACGTCAATCGCCAGCATGTCCTTCTTGAACTTCTTGAAGCCCTCGCGGACGGACGCGGAGTAAGGCAATCTGTCGAGGCCTTCCGCCCAGGTGTTGGCAATCCATTCGCCCTTGATGATGGTGCTGTCTCGATCATTGATGGGCAGAGGCTCCAGGCCGATTTCTTTGGCAAAGCTATACGCATTCTCACTCTTGGCGAGGAATGCCGAGCCCGTGGCATATGCATTCCCCTGGTACTCCATCAAATAAGCGTTGCCGCCCCAGTGGGGTTCTTTCTCCAGCAAGAGGAAATCTCGGTTGCGCAATAAATAGGCTGCGGCCAATCCGCTCACGCCGCCGCCGACGATTACCACATCGTGGCGCGCGGAAACCGGAGGGCGGGAGAATATTTTGCCATCGCGCACCTGGTGGCAGATACGATTGTCTTCACCCTCGACGGAAGGCACCGGCGGCGTTTCGGCTGCCAATAAAGGAAGATCAACCGGGCAACCCGCGGCAACCGACCCCGCGATGACGAACTTGATGAAGTCCCTGCGATTTGTAGTCATATGAGAGTTCCCTTTTGTAGCGCCGCCGTCCCGGCGGCTGTCGTGAGGGCGTCCCGCCCGCACATCCGAGAGCAAGATGCCCTCGGGACAGCCGGCAAGATACCGGCGCTACATCCCTTAAGCAACGGTCTCGACCACCTCGGTCGCAATTTCCGGTGTGCCTTCCGCACCCATTCGCAGCCGGTACCAGCTGACGATCGCGACTAGAGAAAAAATAAAGATGATGCTGGAGATGGCGTTAATCTCCGGCGTGATCCCTCTCCGCAACCGTCCCCAGATTTCCAGCGGCAGTGTGTTGTCGCGCCCGATCAGAAAAAAACTGACCGCGATCTCGTCCATGGATAGCGTAAAGATCAACAACGCTGCGCCGATGATGGATAGTCGCAAGTTGGGAATCGTGACCCGCCAGAACGTCTGCCAGTAATTTGCGCCGAGATCGAGAGAGGCTTCCTCCTGCGCGCGATCCAGTTTCTGCAAGCCTGCGAAAACTTCGGTGGTGGCGACGGATATCAAAGCTGTGCCGTGGCCGAGCACAATCGTGAGCAGGCTTAGCTGCACGTCCCCTGCGCGAAACAACATTAGGAGCGAGAGTCCGGTAATGATTCCGGGGAGGATTAGCGGCAAGAGCACGAGCCGGCGAAAGAGAGTCTTTCCGGGGAAGTTCGCTCGATCTAATGCCAGCGCGGCTGGGATGCCAAACGTCAGAGAAATTGCCATTGCCGCGAATGCGACGATCACGCTGTTCAGGACTGATTCCCAGATAGCGTCATCGGCAAAAAGCATGCGGTACCAATCCAGGGTCAGGTTGTGCGGAGGGAATCCACCGACGCCCGATCCGTTGAATGAATAGACGATCAGGGTCACGATCGGCAGATAAAGAAATCCGAAGACAACGATGGCGTGCCACGGCAACCAGCGGGAGGTGTCGCGAGCAGCGCTCATCGGAAGCTCCATCTTTTCTCCAGTTTCTCTGAGAGAAAGAGCAGGCTGACGACCAATATCAGCATGCACAGCGAAATAGCCGCTCCTAACGGCCAGTTGTAAGCCGCGCCGAACAAGCTGACCACGATGTTCGAGATCATGATCCCGCTGGGACCGCCAAGCAGCAGCGGTGCGAGAAAATCGCCAAGGCTCAATACGAATGCGAAAGTTGCTCCCGCGAGCACTCCGGGAATCGAGAGCGGAAAAATTACCCTCCAGAAAGTTTGCAGCGGAGACGCTCCCAAATCGTGGGACGCTTCAACTAGATTGCGAGGAATATGTTCAAGCGCAGCGTAGATCGGCAAGACTGCAAAAGGCGTATAGATGTGGGTAAGCGTGAGCACCACTGCGAATGGGCTGTAAAGCAGAAACTCCAGTGGATGTTTTGTAAGGTGGACGTATTGCAACAAAGTGTTGAGCACGCCGTCGCTGCCCAGGATTGTCTTCCAGGCATAGGCGCGAACCAGATAGCTGACCCACAGTGGAATAATTACCAGCTGATAAAAGAGATCTTTTCTCGGGCCCGCATAGAACGACAGGTAATAAGCCAACGGATATCCCAGCAGCAGGGAAAAGATCATGACGCGTGCCGCAATCCACATCGATCGAAAAAGAGTTTGCAAATAAACGTTTACGTGGAAGAGTTCGCGGTAGTTGTCCAGAGTCCAGGAGTGGACGATGGTTTGCGCAGGCGAAACCGACCAGAAGCTGTAGCAAAAAAGTAGCCCATAAGGGACGAGCAGAAACAGCACGACCCATAACAGCGGGGGCAGCGTGATAGCGGCTCGGTATGCGCGAGAAAACATCTTCTTGGCTAACCTCTTTCCCCAGACGTGCAATTGGCAGACTCGCGGACCGGCACCGCATCGGCCGGCGAGAATTCCAAATGCAAATCGTCTTGCCGGTGTTCCCGAGTTGCAGTTCTTACTGAAAGAGTGAGCCCGTCGTCGCAGACAACCTGCAGTAGTTCGGTCGCGCCATGAAATGCTTGGTGCTGAATCTTTCCCCGCAAGGCGACCACGTTGATGTCGGAGCTGCCCGTTGCCGGGGTTACGATTCGAATGTTCTCCGGTCGCAAGGAAAACAAAGCTGGGCCCTCGGGCAAGCCAACTCTCCACGAGAGCGAGTTGCAACGAACGATGCCAGACTTTATTTCGCCACGAAGCAGATTGGTGTGCCCGATGAACTGCGCAGTGTAGGCCGTCGCTGGATGGCTATAGATTTCGCGCGGCGAAGCTACCTGTTCCAACTCGCCCATGCGCAACAGAGCAATGCGGTCCGACATGACCATCGCTTCTTCCTGGTCATGGGTTACAAACACGAATGAAATGCCGACCTCGCGTTGCAGCGACTTCAACTCCACCTGCATTTGCCGCCGCAGATTGGCATCCAACGCAGAGAGCGGTTCATCTAGCAGCAAGAGCCGTGGCCGGTTAACCAGGGCGCGTGCCAGCGCGATACGCTGCTGCTGTCCACCACTGATCTTCGCAGGCTTCGATCGGGCAAAGGCGGTCATCTTAACCATGGTTAGCGCTTCGGAGATGCGGACCGCAATCTCGTCTTTCGGCAACTTGGCCACGCGCAGTCCGTAGCCCACGTTTTCTTCCACGGTCAAATGCGGAAAGAGAGCGTAATGTTGAAACACCGTGTTGACGCGACGGCGGTACGGCGGCAAAACATCGAGCCGTTCGCCTTCCATCAGGATCTCGCCAGAATTAGCGCTCTCGAACCCCGCAATAATGCGCAACAGCGTCGTCTTGCCCGAGCCGCTTTCTCCGAGAATGGTCAGGAACTCGCCTTCCGCAATTTGCAGAGAGACGTCGCGAAGAACGGGATTCTTCCCGAAAGACTTGGCAATGTTGCGGATCGCGAGCAATGGTTGCAAGCCGGCCTTGGTGGAAGTAACCACGGGTTCGGTGGTAGTAGCCATTGTGTTTAATAACGCGGGTTGGAGAACGGGCGTCCCCGCCCGTCTGCCCGAAACGTCCTGCGTCTCCATCTCTACCGACCAGCCGGGCGAGGACGCCCGGCCTCCATTTAATTTATTGCGCTGCCTTTACTTCATTCCAAATCTCAACGTACTTCGTGCGCCGCGGCACGTCCTGCCAAAAGTAGATACGCCTCTGATAATTGTCGACATCATCAAGATGCAGGCTTTTGACCTGGTCCGGCGTCATGAACTGCGCCGCCTGCGGATTCGCTGGCGTGTACCCGGTCACATCTGCGACCTGCTTCTGCGTCTGGGCTTCGATCATGTATTCGAGGAACTTGTAGGCAAGTTCCTTGTTCTCACTGCCCGCAGTTACCATCAAGTGGTCAATCCAACCAGTGGTATTTTCTTTCGGAATGGTTTCGCCGATGGGAAAATTGACCTTGCGAAGCTGGTTGGTCATGAGCGGCCAACCCATGGCCAGGACGACTTCGTGGTTTTGAAACAGATTTGTAAGCTCGCCGCCCGTCGACCACATCTTCCGAATGTTCGGCTTCAACTCCAGTAGCTTTTTCTTGACTGCCTCCAACTCCGCATCGCTGAGGTTGTAAAGGTGAGTAGGATCAGGTTTGTCGAAGCCGAGAACCTGCGCCGCCATGTACAGCGTGGAGAGTTCGTCCCAGACGGAAACCTTGCCGCGGTGCTTCGGATCCCAAAACACATTCCAAGTATCGGGCGGTTGCGGAAATGCGGTCGTGTCATAAAGCATCGGGTTCGGCCCCCACATGAAGGGCACGCCAAAGACTTCTCCCTTGAGCCGAACCAGGGGAAGGGAAGTGAGCTGGGGCGAAAGTTGGCTGTAGCTGGGAAACTTTGAAAGATCAAGCGGCGCAGCCAATCCAGCCGCGGCGATCGACGTGGCGACGTCGCTCGATGGTGAAATCACATCGTAGTTGCCCGCGCTCCCGCCGCGCAGCTTCGCAACCAGTTCGTCGCTCGATCCCATGTAGGAGACGGTAACCTTGCAGTGGTTTTGCTCCTCAAAGCCGCGCACGAATGATGGGTCTGCGTAGCCTTCCCAGACCAGCAGGTTGAGCGTGGGAGTCTTCTTCGAGCAAGCTCCAAGCAGGAGAATGGATGCCGCCAACAGCGCGAGAATAAACCGTCGGGTCATCAATAGGCCTCCACGATCCCTGCCTTCGAAATAGCTCAGCTCTAGAAAGTTGGCGGAGTGTTAATCCACAACACCCGGGCTTCCGTGCGTCCCGGGTTGAACCAACGATGCGGCGTGGCGCTCTCAAAGTAAAAACTGTCGCCTGGCTTCAGCCGATACTCCACTTCCGCTACCGAGATATGCAACTGCCCCTGCAAAACATGCAAAAACTCTTCGCCTTCGTGGGTGTAGGATTCGCCGCTGCCGGCACGGGGAGAAATGCGAAACAGATGCGGCTCCATCACTGTGTTTCCCCACGCCAGCAATTCCATGCGGACGCCCGGACCGGCCTCGAGCACTTTGCGCTTGCCCGAGGGTACCAATCGGCTATTCGATTCCGCCGCATCGAAAAAATCAAGGATGTTGGTCTTGTAGAAGCGCGCCAGCTTGCGTAGAGTGCTCACTGATGCACTCATCTGGGAACGTTCCAGGGCGCTGAGGAATCCGACCGAGATGCCAACGCGTTTTGCCACTTGAGCCAAAGATAAGCTTCGACGCAAGCGCAGTTGGCGCAGGTGTACACCGATGGCGCCGCTGTGGCCATTCGTCGCCGGGCGGACCAGGCCTTCGCGCTTGAGCAATTGCGCAATGGCGGGCGCGTTAAGTCCCCGAACCTTGCGCAAAAATCGCGCGCGCTTGAGCAGCTTTACATCTTCGGGCGTGTAGAGCCGGTACTTGCTGACTGTGCGATGGGGGTGTGTGACGCCGAGGCTTTCCCACGATCGTATCACCGAGGGAGAAACGCCCACCAGGCGGGCCACGTCGCCGATTTTCAAGTAAGGTTTTGGCTCGGCGGGCTTCATTTCTAAAACTGCGCTCCCCTGTCTTCTCCGGGCTCGATCACAGCACCATTTTTTACTTGACAGCGTGCCACAGGTTCTCTAACCTTGCGCGATTATAGCAAGGTTTGATTTTCACGCAAGAGTTGTTAGCTGGCAATCTTCCAACACGAATCGGGAGGTGCTCAATGCATCCGTCTCTGGCGCACCGCGTGTCAGCTTCCTGGCTGGCCGTGCTCGGCTTGCTTACCATTCTTTCCGTTCCTGCGTTCTCCCAGAGCACCGGCGGACGGATTCTCGGCCGCGTCGCCGACCCCACGGGAGCGGTGTTAGCCGGCGTAAAGGTCGCGCTGACGAACGAGGCTACTGGCGCCACTCGCGACACGCAGACCAATGCCAGCGGCGACTACACATTTGTGGAAGTGGTGCCGGGTACCTATCGAGTCGAATACGAACTGACCGGATTTAAGAAGAGCGTCCAGAAAAGCGTAACCGTCGACGTCAACCAAGTGGTCACGCTCAATCAGACATTGACAATCGGCGCGACCCAGGAAACCGTCGAGGTAACCTCGGAAGCCCCTCAGGTTGACACGACCAGCACGCAGCTTGGCGCGGTGATCAACGACCGTTCGGTGAACGAATTGCCGCTGAACACCCGCGACACCTATCAGTTCTTGCAGCTTCAACCGGGAGTGCAGTCGCAGTTGGGCAGCAGTGGCAGCCTCTTCTACGGTTCAGATTCTGCGGGTTCCGTTTCCGTGAACGGCGGACGCGGGCGCTCCAATAACTTCAGCGTGAACGGCGGAGATGCTAACGACCAGTTCGTAAACCTGCCTACCATCCAACCCACTCCTGACAGCATCGAGGAGTTCCGCGTCATTACCAACACCTTCGACGCCGAGTATGGCCGTAACTCCGGAGCCGTCGTGAACGTAATCACGAAATCCGGAACCAACAACTTCCATGGCAATCTCTACGAATACTTCCGTAACAAGGTTCTGAACGCCCAAGGCTATTTCAATACTGTCAAACCCCAGTTCAATCAGAACCAATTCGGCGGTACTTTCGGCGGCCCGATTAAAAAGGATAGGACATTCTTTTTTGTGTCGTACGAGGGACGTCGCATTGTGCAGGGCCAGTCGGGCTCGCAGGTCTTAGTCCCGACGGGCGCCGAAAGAACTGGTGATTTTTCGTCCATCGCGTCTCCCGGTCAACAGTTCACCGGGGCGATCGCCAGCGATGGATTCGTAGCCAGTGTTCTAAATGGACGGCCGGGTTGTACCAATGCCATTCGCTCCGCGGGTGGTGTGACGCCGGCGGCGAATGCGTCGTGGGGTTCGATTTTCCCAACGGGCGTTATTCCCACTCAGTGCCAGGATCCCGTGGCAGCGAACTTGCTCCAGAAATACGTTCCGAACGCGAATGTCGGCAGCAATATCTTTCAAGCGGTACCCTCGGGAACCGATTTCCAGGATCAGTTTACGATCCGCATCGACCACAAGCTCACGGACCACCAGAACCTGACCGGTTATTACTACTACACCGACGACGCGAATTTTCAGCCGTTTTCGTTCTTTCAGGCGGCCGGTGCCAATATCCCGGGTTTCGGAAGCAACAACGATTCGCGCTATCAGCAGGTAAACATAAGCCATACCTGGACCATCGGAAACGCCCTGGTCAATGAAGGGCGCTTCACCTACATGCGCGAGGGTCAACTTGGTTTTCAATCCCCACAAACCAACAACCTGGTAACAGCGTCGTGTTCCTCCGCCGTGCAAAAGTTTTGCTTCACCGGTCTTTCTGATTCTTCGGCGATCAATGCCCTCGCCGGCAGTCCGAACGGCAATCCGGCATTCGGCATCACCCCGGGCTTAGGCGCAGGCCACGAGGGAGTGCCATTCACCACCATTTCTGGCGGCGCTGTTATCGGCAACAACTTCGAGGGCCAGTTGCCTCAGATAGGAAACAGTTATCAATGGTCGGATAGCCTGACTTGGGTCAAGGGTAGCCACACCATGAAGTTTGGCATCGACGTCCGCCGTGCGCATTTCGACCAAACCCTCTACTTCAATGTTAACGGAGCTCCCGTTGTTAGCAGCTCGAGTGCGAACGCCGTGCTTACTGCTGATGGTGATAACTATGCGGGATATCTTCTCGGCTTGGTGGATTCCTATACCCAAGGCGCCGCTCAGAGCGAAGCCATCCGGAGCACCTCGGTGTACCCGTTCGCTCAGGATAGCTGGAAGATCAGGCCCAATGTCACCCTTAATTACGGACTTCGCTGGGAGCTCGATACCCCGCTCACGGACATCAGCCATCACGTGCAAACCTTCCGGCCGGGACAGAACTCGACTGTCTACCCGTGTACGCTGAATCCCGCGGAGCAGCTAAGCTTCGGGCAGCCTAACTGCCTCGCTGCCGGAGTGCTTCCCACTGGACTTGTCTTTCCCGGCGACCAGGGAGTTCCTGCGGCCCTGACTCAAACCTATTACAAGGCTTTCGCGCCCCGCATTGGGCTAGCCTACAGCCCCGACGCCACTAGCGGTCTCCTCGGCCAACTGTTTGGAAGCGGTGGAAAAACCAGCATTCGGACGGGATGGGGCCTGTTTTACAATCCAATGGAGCAGTTGGTAATGGAGCAGTTCGGCGCAGAGCCACCGTTCGGTGGCAGCACGTTCCTGTCTGGCACTTTTTTCAATACGCCCTTTGTGAGCCAGGCCGGGACCATTAATCCGAATCCCTACAACGGAATCCTCAATCCCACTCCGGGCCAGCCGCAGGATTGGCAGAGGTTCCGGCCGATCGAACTTTTCGGCGAATTTCAGCCGCACATGCGCACGCAGTACACCGCCCAATACAATCTCAGCATTCAGCGAGAACTTGCCAAGGACTTGATGTTCCAGGTTGGGTACGTCGGTACTCAGGGCCATCGGCTGCTGGCTTCACACGACATCAATCCATCCAATCCGCAAACCTGTTTGGACATCATCAGTTTGGCGAATGCGAACCCTGCAAACGTGAGTTCCTTCGGTTCTCCCGTGACTTGTGGTCCGGCCTCGGAAGATACCCAGTTCAACATTTCGCCAACGGCAATCGCACCGCCAGGAGGATTCCATGTTCCATATGGACCCAACGGCCCGACTGTAATTCCTGCTGGCACTCCCATTGGTTCTGTTGCGCCGACTGGTCTTAACCTGGTCGGCCTGCGGCCATATTCTTCTCCGACCTGCAATCCCTTCAACGGCGTCAACTGCCCCGCGGACGGTATTCCTGTATTCACGGACATCTTCGCCGAGGATACGATTGCCAACTCCAACTACAACGCGTTCGAGGCCATGCTCGAAAAGCGCTTTTCGAAGGGGCTGCAGTTCCAGGCCGCGTACACCTTCAGCAAGTCGATCGATCAGGCCTCGAGCTTCGAGGAAACGCTGGATCCCTTTGCCTTCGGTGCCAGTCGCGCGCTCTCGCTGTTCAACTCGGCGCAACGCTTCGTGATCAGTTATTTCTGGGACCTGCCTATTCCCAAACACCAGGGCTGGGTGGGTAAAGTCGTTAATGATTGGGCGATCTCGGGCATCACTTCCTTCCAAAGTGGATTCCCGATCCGCCTGTCGAACGATTCGATCAACGCTTCGAGCGATACCGAGTTGATCAACAGCTTCTTCTTTGTCGGCACAGAGGCACCGCAACGAGTCGCACCATTCACGACGCTGAACCCGAGAAAGAGCGGTGGCTATTGGTTCAATGGCACCGACTTTGTGTCGCCGCCGCCAGGTCAGTTCAACACCGGCACGCAGCGCACGATCTGCTGCGGACCCGGTCTCAACAATACCGACTTTGCCGTGCACAAACAGATTGCGATCACCGAAAGCAAATATTTCCAATTCCGTGGAGAAATATTCAATATTGCCAATCACACGCAATTTACGAATCCGGATGGCAATCTCGGCGACGGCGCGCTGTTCGGCAAGATTACTTCGGCCCGCGACCCTCGCCTGGTGCAATTTGCGTTAAAATTGTTCTTCTAACCCGAAGCCCCGGACGGCCCTCGCGCCCGGGCACATTCTAATGGCCGATCAATCGGCTTGAGATTCCTGGAGACCCGGATGTACCCCGAATTGCAAAAGGAGCTCGAAACCTTCGAGCGTCGCACGCCCAAGTCCGCCGCATCCCACAAGAAAAACCTGAAACGCATTCCGCTCGGCGTGGCCAGCAACTACCGCGCCTACGATCCCTACCCAATCTTTGTGAAGGAAGGCAGCGGCTCCCATTTCCGCGACCTCGATGGCAACGACTACATCGATCACAACCTCTGTTTCGGCGCGCTCATGGCGGGACATTGTCATCCCGCGGTCATGAAGGCCGTCGAAAAACGTCTGAGCACCGGGACCATGTTCGGCATGCCCCATGACATGGAGTGGGAGCTCGCCGAAGAAATATGCGATCGCTTTCCGGTTGAGATGGTTCGCTTCGGAAGCAGCGGTACCGAAGCGACCATGCACGCTATCCGTCTGGCCCGCGCCGCCACGGGCCGTGACAAAGTCCTTAAGTTTGAAGGCGGATACCACGGTCTGCACGATGCTGCTCTGGTCAGCGTGAAACCCCACGCCCCGGAATTCGGCGACGCGCACGCGCCCACTTCGGTTCCCGGCGGCTTGGGTGTGCCGAAGGCGAGCATTGCCAACGTCACGGTCGCCGCCTTTAACGATCTCGCCAGCGTCGAACTTCGCTTCAAGCAGAATCCCGGGGAAATCGCTGCCATCATCCTCGAACCGATCATGATGAATGTCGGCCTCTGCATGCCACAGCCCGGATTCCTTGAAGGCTTGCGTGAAATCGCAACCAAGAACGGCGCGCTGCTGATCTTCGACGAAGTAAAAACGGGAGCAAAACTCGGCTGGGGCGGCGCCTCAGAATACTTCGGTGTGAAGCCTGACATGATCTGTCTCGCCAAGTCAATTGGAGGTGGGTTGCCCCTCGCCGCATTCGGCACGCACAAGTCCGTCATGAATCTGATCTCGGAGCACAAGGTCTTTCACGGCGGCACCTACAACACGAATCCGGCTTCGATGGCCGCCGGTCTCGCGACATTTCGTGAAGTGCTCACGCGCGAGAACTACGCCCACGTGGACAAGCTCAGCCAGAAGCTCGCGGCAGGCTATCGCAAAACGATAGCGAAGGTGGGCTTGCAAGCGTACATCGCGAGCGCGGGTGTCAACGGGGCTCTCATGCTCTATCCCAAAGAGATCCGCAACTACCGCGATTGGACCGCGATCGACATCGATCTCTGGCGCCACTATTGGTTCGCGATGGTGAACCGTGGCGTGATGCCACAACCGTACTGGTGGGATGAGCAGTGGACGATTTCAGTGCAGCACACCGACGCCGATATCGACAAACATCTCGCGGCCTTCGAAGACGTGGCGCCAGCGCTGGCCAAGGCCCAACAAGAACGGACAGCAGAAGTAGTGGCCCACTAGAGCGATCAGGACCCACGTGGGGACAGCCGCCCTCGGCTGTCCACCGGAGCGAAGCTCCGCAGGCGGTTTTCGTATCAAGGCCTGAGCAACAATTTGTCATTCCGAGCGAAGCGAGGAATCTGCAGTTCTGGCACCCGCATAATGCAGATTCCTCGCTTCGCTCGGAATGACGATAGGGCACGCGACGACAGGGAAGGACAAGGTCCAAGGAGTGCGCTTTTGTCAGCCGATACCCAAGACGCCAACCAGCCGCACTTAAAGCGTGTCCTCGGACGCTTCGATCTGGTCTTGCTCTTCGTGGTGGCCGTCTTCAATCTGAACGTGGTCCCATCGATCGCGGCCAATGGCGGCGTTACCGTCTGGCTATGGATCATTGCCTTGCTGTTCTTTTTCTGGCCCCAGGGCATCGCCGTCATCGAACTGGCTCACCGCTATCCCGGTGAAGGAGGTGTTTACCTCTGGGCAAAAGAAGTCTTCGGGGACTTCCACGGCTTCCTCTCCGGCTGGTGCTATTGGACGAACAACATGCTGTACGTCCCTACGGTGATGTTGTACTTCGTCGGCGTGTCCGTATTCGTCCTCGGTCCCGGCCACGCTGCCCTTGGTGACGACAAAAACTTTGCCATGGTCGCGTCGATAGCACTGCTGGCCTTTCTCACCGTGCTCAACATCGTCGGCCTCAGTGTAGGCAAGTGGCTGAACAACCTGGGTGGCATCGGCACTTTTGTTGCGGCAGCCGTGCTCATCGGGTTAGGTGTGACCGTCTGGTCGCGCTTTGGAACGCCAGTTACATCGGCCGACTTCAGAATTCCCGCGGACCCGAAGTTTGTTCTGAACTCGTTCGGCGTGATTTGCTTTGGTTTGGTCGGACTGGAACTCGCCTCGGTGATGGGCGACGAAATCCGCGATCCCCAGAAAACTCTCCCGGGCGCTGTGGCCTGGGGAGGTGTGATCTCAGGCGCTCTTTACGTGGGCGCAACTCTGACCCTTCTGGTTGCTATTGGAAAAAACGACATCGACGTACTGCAGGGAATCGTGCAGGCGGTGAGCCACATGGCCGACAAGGTTGGCGTCGCCTGGATCATCGCACCCTTCGCGGTCATGTTGAGTTTGTCCATCGCCGGCATCGGTTCCGCCTGGATGGGCGGTTCAGCTCGCATCCCGTTCGTTGCCGGCCTCGATTCCTATATGCCAGCGGCGATGGGAAAAGTTCATCCCAGGTACGCCACTCCTTACGTAGCTTTGATTGTGCAAGGGTTGGTTTCGCTCGTCCTGATCGTCCTCAACTTCACTCTTTCCGGGGGCGTGCAGGAAGCGTTTCAGAAAATGCTGTCAGCCGCGGTCGTGCTGCAGTTGGTTCCATTTCTCTACGTCTTCGCGGCGTTAGTAAAGTTTGCGATGCGTGGCTCGCATGGCGGAAGGTATGGCAAAGGCACGCTGATGTTTGCCGGTGTATCCGGATTACTCACAACCTCGCTGGCGATCGTCGTGGCTTTTTTCCCAGCCAAACAAATCACCTCATTATGGAAATACGAAGTGAGTATGTTCGGCATCACGCTCGGCTTTATCGCACTGGCCGTGTTTTTCTTCTTTGGGTATAGCCGTCTCAAAACACCGGAAACCGTCCCGATTGGAGCCGGCGAGCGAACTTAATCACTATTGAATCACATGGGGACAGCCGCCCTCGGCTGTCCGGTCGAGCGAAGCTCGACTAATCGCAGGAGGAGATTTATGCCAGGTGGAGTAAAAGCTGACGTTCGCACCTATCAGATGTACGTGAACGGCGAATGGGTGGACAGCAAGTCAAACAAAACTTTTCCGGTTTACGACCCAGCCACGGAAGAAGTGATCGCCCAGGTCCCCGACGCAAATGCCGACGACGTTAACCGCGCCGTTGCTGCCGCGAAATCTGCTTTCGAAAACGGCCCCTGGGCATCGACGACCGCGCAAGAACGCGGACGCGTCCTGTTCCGCCTCGCTGAAAAGATTCGCCAGAATACGCCCATGCTGGCAGAGTTGGAATCTCGCAACACCGGTAAACCCATCGTCGAAGCGGAATTCGACATCGCCGACGTAGCTACGTGCTTCGAGTATTACGGCGGCCTTGCTACAAAGATTTTGGGCTACGTGAACCCGGTTCCAGACAATGCCGTGAGCCTCACGCTGAAAGAACCGATCGGCGTTGCCGGACAGATTATCCCGTGGAACTATCCGCTCTTAATGGCAGCGTGGAAACTGGCGCCAGCTCTGGCTGCGGGCTGCACGTGCGTGCTGAAGCCCGCTGAACAAACTCCCATCACCGCGCTCGAAATGGCTAACTGGCTCACCGACGTCGGCCTCCCCCCGGGTGTGGTCAACGTCATCACCGGATTCGGTGAAAGCTGTGGTGCGCCCCTGGTGCAACATCCCGACGTCAACAAAATTGCTTTCACCGGCAGCGCCGCCGTCGGCAAAATCATCGTTAAACAGGCCGCCGATACCGTGAAGCGAGTCACGCTCGAACTCGGCGGTAAATCGCCCAACATCTTTTTCGCCGACGCCGACTTCGAAGCCGCCATCGACGGCGCGCTCTTCGGAGTGTTCATCAACCAGGGCGAGGTCTGCTCCGCCGGCAGCCGCATCCTGGTGCAAAAGCCTATCTATAAAAAGTTTGTGGATGCAATGACCGAGAAAGCGAAGAAGATCAAGCTGGGCGCGCCTCTCGATCGTGACACCAAGATGGGCCCGGTAGTCAGCAAAGACCAATATGACCGGGTCCGGTCGTATCAGGAACTGGGCAAGAAAGAAGCCAAGCTGGCCACGGGCGGCGGACGGGCCGAGAAGTTCGCCAAGGGTTACTACATCGAACCAACGATCTTCTACGATGTGACCAACAACGATCGCATCGCCCGCGAAGAAATTTTTGGCCCAGTCGCCGCCGTGATCCCATTCGAAGACGAAAAGGACGCCCTCAAAATTGCGAACGATTCACCCTACGGTCTTGCCGCCGCGGTTTGGACTCGCGACATTTTCAAAGCATTCCGCATCGTAAAGTCTTTGCGCGCGGGAATCGTCTGGGTCAACCATATGCAGCCGACCTACGTCGAAGCGCCCTGGGGAGGTTACAAGCAATCCGGCTTTGGCCGCGAGCTCGGCCCATGGGGGATCGAAGAATATCTCGAAACCAAACAGGTACACATCAATCTAAACGAAGCCCCAATCGGCTGGTACTGAGCAACATGACTTTGTCTAACTGTCATCCTGAGCGAAGTGCGGCTTTCGCGCAAAGCGCGAAAGCCGCCGAGTCGAAGGATCCCTACCTGCATAATCAGCGATCACTATTGCAGGGAATTCCGCCCAGAAACTTAGGAAGCACATGAACACGATTCAACTAAGAACCCCAATCCCGGGCCCAAAATCCAAAGCGCTCGCCGAGCGCCGCAACAGCGCGGTTCCGCGCGGCCTCTCGCATGGAACCCCCGTGTACGTAGCGAAGACCGAAGACGCATGGCTCGAAGACGTAGACGGCAACCGCTACATCGATTTCGCCGGCGGCATCGGCTGCCTCAACGTCGGGCATCGTCATGAACCGGTGATGACCGCTGTGCGCGACCAACTTGACCGCTTTCTGCACACTTGCGTCCAGGTTACCCCCTACGAAAACTACATCCAGCTCGCCGAGCGGATGAACCAGATCACACCCGGCAAGTTCCCCAAGAAAACGTTATTCGTGAACAGCGGCGCTGAAGCCGTGGAGAACGCGGTAAAAATCGCCCGCGCCCACACCGGACGCTCGGGCATCATCGCTTTCGAAGACGCCTTCCACGGCCGCACCATGATGACCCTCGCGCTCACCAGCAAAACCCATCCCTACAAAGCTGGGTTCGCGCCATTTCCCGGCGATGTTTACCGCATTCCCTACGCTTACTGTTATCGCTGTTCCTATTCGCTGAAATATCCTTCGTGCGATCTTTTCTGTGCGCGCCATCTCGAAGACACGTTTAAACGCGTGGTCGCATCCGAAGACGTGGCTGCCGTGATTGCCGAGCCGGTATTGGGCGAAGGAGGATTTGTCGTCCCGCCGCTCGACTTCTTTCGCGTGCTGATCGAGATCTGCCGCAAGCACGGCGTTCTGTTCATCGCCGACGAAGTGCAGAGCGGCTTCGGCAGAACCGGCACGCTGTTTGCCAGCGAGCGCTACGGCATCGAGCCTGACATTCTGGTCACGGCCAAATCTCTCGGCGGCGGTTTGCCCCTGGCCGCGATCACCGGCCGCGCCGAAATTATGGACGCGCCTGGACCGGGTGGGCTCGGCGGGACGTTTGCCGGCAATCCGCTCTCATGCGCGGCAGCGCTGGCTGTGCTGGACGTCTTCGACCGTGAAAACCTATTGGTTCGCGCCAATGAAATTGGAAACAGATTCCAGAAGCGCGCGAAAGAATGGCAGAAACGCTGGCCGATCGTCGGCGACGTACGCGGCCTGGGCGGAATGCAGGCGATCGAACTTGTGAAATCCTCCGACAAGCGCGAACCGGCAGCAGACGAGACCAAAGAAGTGACAAGGTATTGTTACGAACACGGGTTAATTACAATTACAGCCGGGTCATATTCCAACGTGATCCGTGTTCTGGTTCCGCTGGTCGTGACCGACGAGCAAATGGATGAAGCACTAGACGTTCTGGAATCCGCGCTGCAAACGGTGTGCGAGAAGAAAGACGTCGCGACCATGATCACGTAGCGGCGGACGCCCTCGTCCGCCCAACCATGCAAAGCTCGGCTGCATTAGAAACGTAGCAAAGCTACGTTTCTACAGGTAACACGCATGCTGTACAGACGTTGCTTGCAACGTCCCGTATTAGCGAAATTCTAGACATCGCGATAGCAGAGGTAACCCAAATGACCATCGCGGCACCACCTCTAACCAAAGTTCCCAACTACGTCAACGGCCAGTGGGTCGAATCCAATGCCGCGGAATGGTTCGACGTCACCAATCCCGCGACCGGGGAAACCATCGCCAAAGCCCCGCTCTCCGATGCCGCCGAAGTTGCGGCCGCCGTTGAAGCTGCGGCTGCGGCCTATCCTGACTGGCGACGCACGCCTCCCGAAGATCGCATCCAACCCCTCTTCAAACTGAAGCAACTCCTCGAAGATCACATTGACGAACTGAGCCGCATCATCACCCAGGAAAACGGCAAGACGTTCATCGAAGCCAGGGCCGAGTGGCGTCGCGCCATCGAAAACGTCGAGGTCGCCTGTGGCATCCCCATGATGATGCAAGGCTACAATCTCGAAGACGTTTCCCGGGGCATCGATGAAATGATGATCCGGCAACCGCTCGGAGTCGTGGCGGCGATCACGCCATTCAATTTCCCTGGTATGGTCCCGTTCTGGTTTTTGCCCTACGCCATCGCCTGCGGCAACACCTTCATCCTCAAACCCTCGGAGCGTGTGCCGTTAACGATTCAGCGAACTTACGAGTTGCTCGCTCAAACTGGGCTGCCAAAGGGCGTGGTCAACCTCGTCAATGGAGGAAAGACTGTCGTCAATGCGTTGCTCGATCATCCCAAGGTGCGTGCCATCAGCTTCGTTGGTTCAACTCCAGTCGCGAAGTATGTGTACGAACGTGCCGGCGCCAGCGGAAAACGCGCGCAGTGCCAAGGCGGTGCCAAGAATCACGTAATCGTTCTCCCCGACGCCGACATGAAGATGGCGACGCAGATCATCAGCGACAGCGCTTTCGGCTGCGCCGGACAGCGCTGTCTCGCGGTCTCGGTCGCAGTCACAATCGGCGAAGCGCAAGAAACATTCCGCGACGCGATCACAGATTCCGCCGCGAACCTGCGCGTGGGCAACGGTCTCGACGAAGGCGTGCAGATGGGACCTGTAATTACGGCGCAGAGCAAATCGCGAATCGAATCTCTGATCGCGGCAGGCGAGAAGCAAGGTGCAAAAGTTCTGCTGGACGGCCGCAATCCGAAGATCTCAAAGTATGAAGCAGGAAACTTCGTGAAGCCAACGATTCTCGACGATGTGTCGCCCACCAGCGACGTAGCTGACACCGAAATCTTCGGCCCGGTCCTAAGCCTGATTCATGCCCGCGACCTCGATGAAGCTCTGGCATTTCTAGAGCACAGCAAATACGGCAATCAGGCTTCGTTGTTCACTTCGAGCGGCGCGGCGGCGCGGCGCTTCCGTTACGAAGCACCTGCCGGCAATATCGGAATCAACATCGGAGTAGCCGCGCCCATGGCCTATTTCCCCTTCAGCGGCTGGAAGGACAGCTTCTTCGGCATCCTCCATGGACAAGGCCGCGACGCCATCGAGTTCTATACCGAGAAGAAAGTAGTGGTAGAACGCTGGGCAAAAGAACACTCGCGCAAGTTCTAGTGTGGGGACGGGCGCCTCGCCCGTCCAACCGAGCGAAGCGAGGTGCCCCGCGACAAATTTAAGTTTCGTATCAGGATATGGCTTTAGCCATATCGCAAACCCGCTGAAGACTAACGCGGCTTCAGCCGCCGAGATCGAGGAACCAATGTCCGACACCATCCAAAAATACAAAGACTACGTAATGACCGGCTTCATGAAGCAGGTAGTCCCCATTGTCATCGACCATGCCAACGGCGCAACCGTGACCGACGAGAGCGGCCGCGAATATCTCGATTGCTTCTCCGGAATCTCGGTCGTGAATGCCGGGCACTGCAATCCCCAAGTAATCGCCGCCGCCAAGTCACAAATGGACAAGCTGGTTCACGCCGCGTCTTACATCTACCACGTGAAACCGGTAGCCGATCTAGCCGAAAAGCTAGCCCAAATCGCCCCCCAAGGCCTGACCAAAACTTTTTTCGGCAACGGCGGAGCCGAAGCCATCGAAGGCGCCATGAAGCTGGCCCGCCTCTACACCGGCAAGCACGAATACATCTCGCTCCACGCCAGCTTTCACGGACGCAGCTGGGGCACCCTCAGCATCACCGGCAACCAGGGCCGCAAAAAACGCGGAGGCCC
>Ga0116217_10000995_pt1 | contig 28344 bp, 29 predicted proteins | sample Sb_taG_6_FD_89697 | JGI IMG/M metagenome (GOLD analysis project Ga0116217, IMG submission 89697) | Peat soil microbial communities from Weissenstadt, Germany - Sb_50d_4_PS metaG | ecosystem: Environmental > Terrestrial > Soil > Wetlands > Peat | place: Germany: Weissenstadt | collected 2010-09-21 | reverse complement strand
TCGATACGGAGTACGCGCCGCTGGCCGACAAGATTCGCGCGGCGCTCAAGGGCATCGGCGTCACGGAGAAGCCAGTGCGTTTCGTGATCGACACGCACTATCACGACGATCACACCAACGGGAACGCAGCGTTTGCCGCGGGCGGCGCGACGATCATCGCGCAGGAGAACTTGCGCAAGCGGCTCGCGAACGGCAGCACCGGCGGAAACGGCGGTGCGCTGAAATTTCAGCAGGCGCCGCAGCCCGCGGCCGCGCTGCCGGTGATCACGTACGAGGACCGCATCGCGCTGCACCTGAACGGCGAGGAAATTCGCGTGCTGCACTTCCCTGCCGCGCACACGGACGGCGACTCGGTCGTGTATTTTGCGAAGAGCAACGTGGTGCACATGGGCGACGAGTTCGTCCGCTACGGATTTCCGTTCATCGACGTGAACGGCGGCGGCAGCGTGCAGGGAATGATCGCCGCATGCGAAAAAGCGATTGCCGAGTTTCCATCGGATGTGAAGGTGATTCCCGGCCACGGCGATGTCGCAACGCTGGACGACGTCCGCGACTACATGAAAATGATGCAGGACACGTCGGCAGCTGTGCAGAAGGCGCTCGCAGCGCACAAAACGCTCGAGCAAATGAAAGCGGACAAAATCCTCTCGCCGTGGCAGAAGTACTCGGGAAATTTCGTCAATACGGATGCGTTTATCGAGACGCTCTACTACTCACTCACGGGTGCGAAGGCCGCCGCGGCAAAGTAGAGTTCCGTCAGCGTTTGTTTCGCCGTCGCTCACGCGGCGGAGGACGAGAGCGAGCCGGACTCGATGCGGCGCAGGACCGTCCGCAGGGCTGCTGCAAGCTCCTCTTCGCCGACGTGGCTCTTGCGGAATTGCAGGCGGACGCGGAAGGCGCCGTCCTCGGCTTCGAACTCGAAGACGAAGGGCTGGGGCCGCGGCGCGGATTCCGTTTCTTCCTTGCGGGCGCGGCGTGCTTCATCCCGGGTGAGTCCGCCCTGCACGATGCGCTGAACCATCTCGTGCATCTTTTTTTCGCTGGGTTGGCGCGCCACCTGAAGCAGCAGCGATTTGGTCACGATTCCCTTTTCGAGGCACGCGTGGCGGACTTCGTCCGGGATGACGCGCAAGGACATCGTTTCGGTGACGGACGAGCGCGCGCGGCCGATTTTCTTCGCGATGTCGTCGTGCGTGTAGTCGAACTGGTCGGCAAGGCGCTGCAAACCGTCCGCTTCTTCGAATGCGGTCAAATCTTTGCGCTGGAGATTTTCGATCAGCGCGATTTCGAGCGTTTCCGCGTCGTCCGCAATTTTCTCAATGCACGGCAGTTCGTGCAGGCCCGCGGCTTGCGAGGCGTGGTAGCGGCGCTCGCCGGAAATAATGTGGTAAGCATCCTCGCGCGGGATGTAGCGAACGAGCAGCGGCTCGAGCACGCCCTTTTCGCGGATCGAGTCCGCAAGCTCGCGAACATCTCCAATAACCTTGCGCGGCTGATCGGGGTTGGGCCGGATCTTGTCAATCGGGATCATGCGCCCGACGGACGCGCCGCTAAAGCTGGTCAGCGTTTCGACTAATGCGCGTCATGCCGCATCTTGAGAGTGACGGGCAACCCGATCCTCTTCGACACGTTGTAATACCTCCTGGGCAAGCTTCTTGTATTCTTCGGCGCCGGATGATTTTGGCGCGTAGGTGAAAACAGTCTCTTTGTAGGCCGGGCTTTCCTCGAGCCGAACGTTCTTGCTAATGCGTGTCTTGAAGAGCGCATTGCCGAACGTGGCGCGAATCTGCTCGTGCGTGTCGCGCGAGATGTTCGTGCGCTTGTCGAACAGGGTGATCACGACGCCGAGGACCTTCAGGTCCGGATTGGGGCGCGCGCGAATACGGCCGTAAGTTTCGAGAAGATCGTCCGTGCCCTCGATTGCGAAATATGCGGCTTGAATCGGGACGAGCAAATGAGTGGAGGCGACAAGCGCGTTCACGGTGAGAATCCCAAGCGCCGGGGGCGTATCGAGAACGATGTAGTCGTAATTTTTCAGGATCGGCGAGAGCGCATCTTTGAGCTTGAAGGGCGCGTCGAATTGCCCGGCCATCTGCTGCTCGAGGCGCGCGAGGGCCAGGCGGGCCGGCGCAACGAACAGATTCGGGTCTTTCGTCGGGCGGATGATCTTCGCCATCTCGACAGGATGCTCGGCGAAGACGTCGTACATCGTGGATTGAATTTCGTCGGAAGAGAAAAACGCGATCGACGCGTTGGACTGCGGATCGAGGTCGATCAGGAGCGTTCGTTTCTTCTTGATGGCGAGAGCTGCGGCGAGGTTGATGGAGGTAGTAGTCTTTCCGACGCCCCCCTTTTGATTGGCAACTGCCAGGACGCAGGTCAAACGCTTGCCCCTCGCTCCGTTTGGCAACCCCAGGCCCATATATGGCGCCTGGATGCCTTCGCACCACCACGCGTAGGCTCACTCTACCTACTCCCGCGCCCCGAACGCAAGCAAATTCTAATGTTGCGAGCGAAGCGGCGGTTCGGGCGCGCCTGCTTGGATGCGCCGAGCGAGGCTGCTACACTCCCACGCGAGGAAACGTTCAACCAGGAGGGTGCATGGCAAGCGCCGAAGACGTTCCTGTGAGTTCCCCGCCGGTACCTGTTCGCGCCATGCCCGTCGCGCCCGTCTGGCACACGGTGGCGTTCGTGATCTTTCTTCTCGGATTCGCGGTCCTGCAAACGCTTCCGGCGGTGCAAGCGCGCGCTGCCGTGGCCCCGAGCCGGATTCCCACGTACGTTGTCACGATTTGCTTCGAATTGCTCATGGTCGGCTATGTCTGGCTATTTGGACTGCGGCGCCGCAAGGTTCCGATTCGGGAAATCATCGGCGGCAAGTGGCTGCGCTTTTCGGACTTCTTGATGGACGTAGGAATAGCGCTTCTCTTTTGGTGCGTCGTTTGGGTGGTGCTGCTGGGGTTCACACGGGTGCTGAAATTCAACGGGGAGTCCGCCGCTAAACTGATTTTGCCGCAGACGATCGCGGAGCTGGCGATCTTCGTAGCGCTGGCCCTCACCGCCGGATTCTGCGAGGAGTTAATTTTCCGCGGATACTTGCAACGGCAGTTTCTGGCGCTCACGGGCAACACCGCTGCCTCTGTGGTCTTGCAAGCGGTCGTTTTCGGCGCCGCGCACCTCTATCAGGGCGCCAAGGGCGTGCTGGTGATTTCCGTTTACGGCGCGATGTTCGGGGTTCTCGCGGTGATGCGAAAGAGTCTGCGCCCGGGAATGATCCAGCACGGCGGTCAGGACACAATTTCAGGAGCGGCCGGTTATTTTCTGACGAAGCACAAAATCGCGTTCATCCTTATCCAGGCCGTGAGGCGTTAAGGCTGAGCGGGTTTGCTGTCTTTGAACGTGATCACCACGAAGTCTCCGCCGGTCTCTGGCGTTGTCTTAAAGACCGGCTTTGAACCAGCCGGAATCCATAGCAGCGCGCCTTTCACCGCGTCCGAGGAATTGATTCCCGAATCCGAAGTGATGGAAACTCCGGTCAACCCGGCAACTAGAATGTCCAGCCGGTTGTCCCATGGCGGCGTCGTGACATTGGGGGCGAGATCCCAATATTCGATGAGGATTTCATCGCTCTCAAACACCGGATAGTGGCTCGTAGCGCCGGCAGAGCTTGGCGGCGACATGACGCAATCTTCGTGTGGCTGGCCGCGCACGGCCTCCGCGCAGCGATTGCGGACAGTGCCTTGCGGGCGCAACAATTCGATGGCGACATTGCGCAGCGGCCGGTCACTGGGATTGTTGACGGCATGGGAAAACCCGCCGGCCATGTACCCGACTCTAATCCCGCGCATTGCCGGTTGCTGTGCCGCTCCGGATGGAGGCTCCACGGCGTCGGCTCCGCCAGGAGGAATGCTTATATACGGAAAATCGTGGCGATGCAGCAATGTGGACTCATGCGCCGGAATCTCGACGAAGTAGATCCGGACGTAGGAATTCTCGAAGACGAGATGGTGGTGGTATTCCTCCTTTATCGAAATGGAGGCGGGCGTGGATGATTGCGTTGCTACGAGAGTTTGTGCGACTAGCCCAGCGCTAAGCGAAACGAACGCTGTTAAGAAATAAAGGAGCCGCGGCGCTGCAAGGCTGCGGGACATGCGAGGGTTACATTTTGTATCGGCCGAGATCGTCGTCGCTCAAGTTCTCGAGCCACTTCCGCAAATCCTCGCTCGAGCTTTTCTCGGTTACAGTGCCGCCCATCTTGGAGTTCTTCAGCACCTGGTCCTCGACGAAGATCGGGCAATCGAGGCGCAGCGCGAGGGCCAGCGCATCGCTCGGGCGCGAGTCCATGGACATCGTGTGGCCGTCGCGCTCCATCCAGATCAGCGCGTAGAACGTGTCGTCCTTGAGGTCCGAGACCACGACTTTTTGCACGTGGACGTTCAAGCCGTTGAGGACGTTCTTCAGGAGGTCGTGCGTCATCGGGCGGGGCGTCTGGACTTTCTCGATTTCGAGGGCGATGGCGTTGGCTTCGTAGACACCAACCCAGATCGGCAGAATCCCGCTGCCTTGGGCTTCTTTCAGGACAACGACAGGCATGTTTGTTACGGGGTCCATCATTAAACCGCGGATCTTAACCTCGAGTTCCATGATGGCCTCCAGTGCCTCACAACACCTGCTCGCCAATGAGACTGTACGGCGCTGCGCGTGTCACCTTGACCTGCACATATTCTCCCAGAAGATTTTCGCGCGGCGAAGTGAAATTTACGATGCGGTTGCTTGTGGAGCGTCCCGCCCACTGCGAGCGCGCGGCATGGTGCGAGTCCACGAGCACTTCGAACGCCTCGCCGACAAGCGCGGCGTTGCGCGCGGCCTGAATCTGGCGTTGCCTCTCTTGCAGGACGGCATGGCGCCGGGACCTCTCGGCCTCCGGAATCGCATCGGGCATCGTGGCTGCGGTCGTATTCGGGCGCGGCGAATAAGTGAACGAATACACGCCGTCATAGCCGGCGGCATCGAGCAGAGTGAGCGAATCCTCAAAATCCTTTTCAGTCTCGCCAGGGAAACCCACGATGATGTCGGAGGTGATGCTGATCGGGCGGCGCGCGGCGCGAATCCAGGCGATTTTTTCGAGATACTCCTCCCGCGTGTAGGTGCGGCGCATCGCGCGCAGAATGCGTGTCGAGCCCGACTGCACGGGCAGATGAATGTGGTCGCAGAGCGCCGGGATTTCGTCGATCGCGTCCACGATCTCGCGATGAAAATCGTTCGGGTGTGAGGTGGTGAAGCGCACGCGGCGGATTCCATCGACCGCCGCGACTTCGCGCAGGAGCGCGGCAAAATTCAGCGCTCGTGGCGATGGATCGCGGTAGGAATTCACGGTCTGGCCGAGCAATTGAATTTCGGTGTATCCCGCTTCGGCGAGGCGCCGGGCTTCGGCGAGAACCAAATCGCTCGCGCGGCTGCGCTCGGGGCCGCGAGTGTGCGGCACCACGCAATAGGAGCAAGCGTAGTCGCAGCCTTCGATAATCGTGAGATACGCGCGAAAGGGATTGTCGCGGCGAGTGATCTCGGTTTCGAAAGTCTCCTCGGTGTCGAGGTCGAGGCCCATCACGCGGCGACCGCCGGACTCGATCTCCGCAACCAGCTCCGGCAGCTTTCGATAGCTTGCTGAGCCGCAGACCAGGCTCACCCAGGGAGCGCGCTCGAAGATTTCTTCGCCCTCTTGCTGCGCGAGACAGCCGAGGACTCCGATGACTTTGTTGTTCGCGATTCCCCGCCACTCTCCGAGGCGCGAGAAAACTTTTTGCGCGGCCTTTTCGCGGATCGAGCAGGTGTTGTACAGCATGACGTCCGCATCGGCGATGTTTGGCGCGGCGCGATAGCCCCGCGCAAGGAGCACACCCGCGACTTTTTCAGAGTCGTGGGCGTTCATCTGGCAGCCGAAGGTCTCGATGTAGAAGCTCTTGCCGTTCGGGGTACTGAGCTCCGGAACCGACACGGGTCGCACATCAGTGGCGGGGAGCGACGGGGCACCCACCAGCGTCTCGACTCCGACATTGAAGGCCTTGCTCATTGCTATGAATTCTAGCACACGGTGCACATAGGGCTGGACGACCGGGTCAATTCCAAATCGGTGATCTATGTCACGCAGATATACCAGATAAATCACGGCCAGCCCACGGGCGCTCGTATGCTATAAATAGCTATTCTGCAACCGCAGGCAAACACAATCACTTGGGAGGGCCCGTGCTTCCGCTCAGCTTCAGAACTAAGACGAATTTCGTTTTTTCCATAGCGCTACTGGCCTTGGCCATCATTGGCTTCTTATCTTTTCGGGAGACGGCACGGCTGGTCGATGGCGAAAGATGGGTTTCGCACACACGCCAGGTGTTGGAGACGAGCGCATCGATGTCGTCGCACCTATCCGAAGCCATCGCTGCGCGACGAGGATACCTGCTCTTCGGCAGTCCGAAGCAGCCGGAACTTTTCGCGGAGGCAAGCCGCGCGACGCAAGCGGATCTGGATGAGCTTCTCCGCATCACCGCCGATAACCCCGCACAGCAGGAGCGTCTCCGCGCGCTCGAGCCGCTGATTCAGAGCCGGCTTGCAATTCTTAAACAATCGATCGAGCTACGCCAAAACCGTGGAACCAAGGACGACGCTGAGGCCCAGACCGCTATGGGAAAGCAAGGGGCCGAGTTGGGAGAGCAGATTGCGGAGCTGCAGCGGAGTTTCCATGACGCTGAATCGGCACTCTTGGTACCGCGTTTGGCGGCTGCAGCGGCCACAGTTCGGCGGACATTTCGGATCGAAACCGCGCTTGCGGCGTCGTTCTTGGTCGTCCTGCTCGCGGCAATCGTATTCGTCAACCGCGAGATTTCGCTTCGGCAGCGAGCCGAGCGTACGTCCATGGACAAAGAGCGGCTCTTGCGGTCCGTATTGGATAGCAGCGGCGACGCCATTCTGGTGTCCGATCGCCAGGGTAACGTGATTATGCGCAACGCCGTTGCCGCGCGATACCACATCCAGGTGCCGTCGGACGTGCGACCTGAAGAATGGGCTCAGGCATTTGGCGTTTTTCACCGCGACAAAACGACGCCGGTCCCAGCTTCGGAGCTACCGCTCGCGCGCGCTGCACTTCACGGTGAATCGGTTGACAATTTCGAGGTGTACATCCGCCCGCCGGGCTGGGAGAGCGGGCGCTGGCACCTTGCTTCGAGCAGACCACTGCTGGACGGATCGGGACGACCGCAAGGTGGCATCGTTGTTCTCCGGGACGTTACCGAGCGCAAGTTCGTAGAAGAAGACCGCGAACGGCTGATCGTCGAACTCTACAAATCGCTGGAGAAGGTCAAGATGCTTACTGGACTGCTTCCGATTTGCGCGGGTTGCAAAAAAATCCGCGACGACCAGGGATATTGGACACAAGTCGAAGATTACATCGCACGGCATTCCGATGTGACGTTCACCCATGGGCTTTGCCCGGACTGCGTCAGCGGTCTTTATCCTGAGGTCGGAAAGAAAAAGCTCAATCATTAGATCGCGCTGCCGGCCGATTTACCTGGGTCAACTTCCGCCGCGTTGCGCCGCATAGCCGCCGCACTGCTCCGTGGCTGCGGCACCCCCCGACGCCTGATTATGCGGCTTCCCGCCCATACGCCGAACGCCGAATGGCGCGGCTCCCGTCAAATAGCCTGTAACCTTTCTCCTGCAAGACGGTATACATCAGAGACAAACAGCAACAAGAACGGAAACGACCGAATGACAAGGCCGGTGCCGGACGAGGAGCTGATGGTGATGGTGCGCGATGGCGCGGGCGAGATGCTGGGGGTGTTGTTCGACCGGTATCAAGCGCCCCTCTTCAACTTCTACTCGAAACTGACCGCGGACCGCGCGGCGAGCGAGGACCTGGTGCAGGAAGTGTTTCTTCGCATCCTGAAGTACCGGCGCAGCTACCGTCCCGGCACGCCGTTTCGCCCGTGGATGTACCAGATCGCGCGCAATGCACGTACAGACCATGTGACCAAGCAGCGGCCCGAAACCTCGCTCGATGAAGAAATGCCGGCTTCTCCGCACGCGAGTAGCGCCGCTGAACAGAATCAGCAGCACGCGCTCCTACATCGGGCGCTGCGGCAACTGGCCGAGGACAAGCGCGAATTACTTCTTTTGAGCCGCTTCCAGGGACTCCGTTACGACGAAATCGCGCAGGTATTCGGCTGCGAAGCCGGCGCGATCAAAGTTCGGGTTCACCGCGCCTTGCAGGATTTGCGCGATGCGTACCTGGGGCTCGAACGCGGTGGGGCTGATATGCGGCGCAAGACAGCAGGAGCAAACCATGAACTGTGAACGAGCGGCGGAGTGGATGCCCGAGTATCTCGAAGGTTCGCTCGGGCAGGATGAGACCAAGCTGATCGAAGGACACCTCGAAACGTGTGCGGACTGCCGGCAATTGGTGACGCTGGCGAAAAACATCTCGGTATTGCCGGAGGAGAAGCCAAGCCTGGCGCTACGCGCGAATTTTCAGACCGTGCTGGATGCGTATGAGGAAGGCCGAACGGAGCGCGCGCGCCTTTCCGAAGGACGGCCGCGGCTCGCCGGATGGGGCCTGGGCTGGCTCGTCTCCCCGATCGCGGGCATGGCTCTGACTGCGGCACTGCTCGTCCTGGGATTCGTGGGCGGACGCTACCTGAACAACGAAGGCAACGCGCACTCTCAACAAGAGCTCGCGGCGATGCAGACCGAGCTTTCGGGCATGCGGCAACTGATGGTGCTGTCGATGCTGCAGGAGGAATCGGCAAGCGAGCGCCTGCAGGGCGTGAGTTGGAGCACGCGGCAGCAGCAAGCCGATCCGAAGATTCTCGACGCGCTGCTGCACACGCTACGCTACGACAGCAGCGTGGACGTTCGCCTGGCGGCGCTCGACGCGCTCAGCCACCACGGCGATCAGGCGCAGGTGCGCCGGGAACTCGCCCAGGAACTCAGCGCACAGGAATCGCCGCTCGTGCAGGTCGAGCTGATCGATCTGCTGGTGGAATGGCACGATCGCAGCGTCGTGGATCAGCTTCACAAAATCGAACAAGACTCGACTTCCGATCCCGCGGTGCGGCAGCGCGCCCATTGGGCGGTCGGGCAATTGAGCTAAGGAGGAGAAAGATGCTGAGAGTGATTTCGTATCTGCTGCAAGCGATCACGGCCGTTGCGCTGCTTTGCGCGTTCGGCAGCCGGGCGAAAATTCACACGCACGAAAATGTTGAGGCGGCAGCTCCGGCGCCGGCGTTCGCTGGTTTCCGAACGGCCGCCATGCGCTGGATTGACGATGATTGGGATTGGGGATGGGGATGGAGCATGCCTGTACACGACGAAGAGTCCATCCACAAGACGTGGGCGGTCGCCGCGGTGTCCGGCAGCCGGGTGATCGAAGTGGACAACGTCTCCGGCTCAATCGAGGTCACCGGCGGCGACGGAGATGAGGTGCGAATGGACGTCGATAAGACGCTCCGCGCCGAATCGGACTCGGCACTCGACCGCGCGCGGAAGGAAGTCACGCTCGACATTTCGCAAGACCCGGGAATGCTGAAAATGTACGTGAAAGATCCGACCCGCTGCGACGGGCCCGGCTGCTGGAGCTTCGGGCACGAGCCGTACTTCGTCGAGATCAATTTCCGGCTGGTCGTGCCGCGCAACTCAGATCTGACATTGAAATCGGTCAACGGGCGTGGAATTCGGGTGCGCGACGTGACCGGCCGATTCTCGCTTCGAAACGTGAACGGCGAAATCGTTATGGATGATGTGTCGGGATCGGGCACGGCGCACACCGTAAACGGGCGCGTGGAGGCGAAATTCCGCCAAAGCCCCCGCGAGAATTGCGATTTCGGTTCGGTGAACGGAGCGATCGACCTTTATTTCCCCTCTAATCTTTCGGCGGATTTCGAGTTCCACACGTTCAGCGGCAGCGTCTCCAGCGACTTTCCGTTCGCGGCGCGGCCGATGAATGCGTCCGAGGAGCATCACGGGGCCGTGACCATCTATCGGAGCAATCGTCTTAACGGAGGCCGCGTTGGCGCGGGCGGACCGGTTATCCGGGCGGAGACCCTGAACGGAGCGATTCGGGTAGCGGAAAGCCACGACCATGAGTGAGCGGGTGATGTGGGGATACTGGCACTTTCAAGTGGTTGTGATTGCTGCGGCGATGCTTGCCGCCGGCGCGGCGTCGCCAGTGGCACGGGCACAAGCATCATCGGCGGATAGTGCGGACCGCCTCACGGTGCATCTGACCGATCCCTCGCGACCTGGATTCGTGACAGCACACTTGGTGATCGGTGGCATCACCGTGAAGGCCTACGACGGGAAAGACATTCTGATCGAGGCGCGCACGCGAGACACGGCCCCGGTGCGCACAGACAATGGAATGCACCGGTTGTCGGTCGGCACCACAGGCTTGACCGCCGAGGAAGAAAACAACGACGTCAACATCAGCACGGAGTCGTTTATGCGCCCGGTCGATTTGGCGCTCACCGTGCCGGTCCACACGTCGCTCACGCTGCACACCGTGAACGGCGGAAACATCTCTGTCAGCGGGGTGGACGGCGACCTGGACGTCAACGTCGTGAACGGCAGCGTGACGCTGGAGAACGTTTCGGGCAGCACGGTCGCGCACACGGTCAATGGCCGCGTCGCCGCCACGTTTGCGCATGTGAATGCACAGAAACCCATGGCGTTCAGTTCGGTGAATGGTGAGATCGACGTGACATTTCCTGCGGATCTGAAAGCCAGTCTCAGCCTCCATTCGTTTCGCGGAGACGTGTTCAGCGATTTCGACGTGCAAATGCAGGGATCGTTCCGCCAGCCGATTGTCGAGGATTCGAGCAGCAGAGACGGCAAGTATCGCGTGCTCACGGACCGGGCAGTGTACGCGACGATCAATGGCGGCGGGGCCGAGATTCAGTTCAACAATCTGAATGGCAACATCTACATTCGCAAGGCTGGTGGCACGCACTGACCGGCGCTACGGGTGGGATGGCCGAACCCGCGGTCACCAGCCCAAGACGTATGCGAACATGAGCGGAGCGACGATGGTGGCGTCCGACTCGATGATGAAGCGCGGCGTATCTACGCTCAGTTTGCCCCATGTGATCTTTTCGTTGGGGACGGCGCCGGAATAGGAGCCGTAGCTGGTCGTCGAATCGCTGATCTGGCAGAAATACGCCCAGAGCGGCACGTTCTCCCGCCGCAGATCCTGATGGAGCATTGGCACGACGCAGATCGGAAAATCACCGGCAATTCCGCCGCCGATCTGGTAGAAGCCAATTGGGGTCTTGCTCGCCGTCTCGGTGTACCAGCGGGCGAGTTCCACCATGTACTCGATGCCCCCGCGCACGGTCGTGGGGTTCTTGACGCCTCCGCGGATCACTTGCGCCGCAAACATGTTGCCCAGCGTCGAATCCTCCCAGCCCGGGACGATCATTGGAAGGTTTCTCTCGGCGGCGGCGATCATCCAACTGTCCTTAGGGTCGATCTGATAATGCTCTTTTAGCTTTCCCGACTTGAGGACCTTGAAAAGATATTCGTGCGGGAAGAACCTTTGCCCGCTGCGATCGGCCGCGTACCATTCTTCCATCACAATGCGCTCGATGCGGCGCATTGCTTCCTCTTCCGGGATGCACGTATCGGTCACGCGGTTCAGGTGGTGATTCAGCAGCTCGACTTCCTGATCGGGCGTCAGATGGCGATAGTGAGGCACGCGCCTGTAATGATCGTGAGCGACGAGATTATAGACGTCCTCTTCCAGATTCGCGCCGGTGCAACAGATCCCGTGCACCTTGTTTTGGCGGATCATCTCGGCAAGCGACAGGCCGAGTTCGGCCGTGCTCATGGCGCCCGCGAGCGTGACCAGCATTTTGCCGCCGCTCGCCAAGTGCTTCACGTACGCTTCCGATGCGTCGATCACCACCGCCGCGTTGAAATGGCGATAGTGGTGCTTCAAGAATCCCGTGATCGGGGACTTCGCAGACGCGCTCATGGCTTCTCCTTGGTTTGGGGTTGACTTTAGAAACACCCGTGCCTTGCGAGTGCTCGTCTGACGAACTGCGGCTAGAAGTAGCTCGCCGTGTAATTCAAAAGTCGAAAGAATTTATGCGGAGAAATATGAAATTGAAAAGGGCTGCAGTGGAATTCGTGCTGCATGATGAATGAATAACACAAACAATGCAGCATGCATACGAAATTCTGCGCAGTCCGGCGGGCGATTTTTCTCCTTTCGCCGCAGATTACATGAAAGGAGCGAATCCGGTGTGTCGTTTCAAACAGTAGAATTGAATACGCACGTTTGAATCTCCCTATCGCGTGTGCTACGGTAGATTCGCCCGGCAAATAAATGTCCTGAGGGGGAAACAATTTTCAGCCTGGCAGTCCTTTTCTTCGCGAATCCGCTGACGCTTCTGGAGCAGACGACCGGCGTAGCGCGAGTCATACTCGGGCTTCTACTAGTTCTATCCGTTTTTTCCTGGGCCCTCATTCTTCAAAAATACGCCCAGCTCGGCGGGATGGAACGCAAGTCCACCCAATTCCTTCAGATGTTTCGTGCTGGCCGCGGACTTTCGGATCCGAACACGCTGCGCGCCGGTGCCGGAGGAACGCCGCTCGTCTCCGTCTACGCAGCGGGCTACCGGGAACTCGAAGCGCAGATCGGCGGAGCGAATCCTCGAGCGGGCGCGACCGGGGGTAAGCTAAGAAACGCCAACGCCGTGGGCGTCGAAATGCAGGTCGCGGCGGGCGAGGAAGTTCGCCGCCTCGAAAAAGGAATGTCCACGCTGGCGACGATTGCTTCCGTTTCACCGTTCATCGGACTGTTCGGCACGGTCTGGGGCGTGATGGACTCGTTCGCTGGACTGGGTGACGTCGGCGCCGCGAGCCTTCGCGCGGTTGCGCCGGGTATTTCGGAAGCGCTGATCACCACGGCCGCCGGTCTCTTCGCCGCGATTCCGGCGCTCATCGCCTACAACCACTACCTGCACGGCATCCGCGGCGTGGCCTCGCGGATGAACGATTTCTCCGCGGAGTTCGTAGCGAAGGTGGAAACGCTGTACAGCGCCTAGAAATTTCTTATGCCTCAGGTTCAGCGCGATATCGGCACGTCGCTCTCCGACATCAACATGGTGCCGTTCATCGACGTTGTGCTCGTCCTGCTGATTATTTTCATGATTACCGCGCCGATCCTTCAGTCCGGTATCGAAGTGGACGTGCCGAAGACGAAGACCGTGAAGGAACTCACCGAAGTCCGCATGGTAATTACGATCGACCGCGGCCAACGCATCTATCTGAATGACAAGCCAGTGAACATTCACGAACTCGGCCAGCAGGTCGTCTCGCAGTCGCACGACCCTAAAAAGCAGGCCGTGTACGTGCGGTGCGACGAGACGGTGCCGTTCGGAAGCTGGGCGACCGTGGTTGACGCGCTACGCCAAGCCGGCATCCAAAATATCAGCGTGGTGACGCAGCCGCTCAGCGAGCGCCCGCAGACGCAATGACATGTCAGTCGCAGCGACAATCCGGCAAGGCGATCAACTCAAGCCCTTTCTGCTGGCGTCACTTGCGTTGCACGGCGCGCTCGCAGCTTATTTCCTGGCGACGGGCCTTTGGGCTTTGTTGCATCAAAATCAGAACTGGGGCAGCGAAGGCGGCTCCGTGACGGTCGGCATCGTTGGCAACGTCCCCGCAATTCCTCTGCCGCAACCGGATGTGGTTTCGACGAATCGCGTCGTCGATGAATCGAAAGGGCTGTTCAAGGCCGAGCCGAAGCCGCTGCCCAAGCCGGCACCTGACGCAACGCCGATTCCCAAATTCGAGCGCAACAAGCCGCCGAAGTATGTGACGCACCCGTCAAAACTGCTTGAGAATCCCACGCCGCCTCCGCCCAACGCGATTCCCTACGGCGGCGGCGGTACTCCGGCGATTCCGGTTACGTCTTTCGCGCTGGGCCCCGGCACGACGCAGGCGGGCCTTGGCTTCACTGGCGCTGCGGGAGGAGACTTCGGCGAGCGCTTCTCGTGGTATGTGGAGGCGGTGCAGCGGCGCATCAGCAGCAACTGGCTGCAATCGGCGATCGATCCGAGCGTCACTACCGCGCCCCGCGTCGTCGTGACGTTCACGATTATGCGCGACGGTTCGGTGACAAATATTCAAGTGACGCAGCGAAGCAACAACTATTCCGTGGATAGTTCGGCGGTGCGCGCGGTGCGCGATTCGAGCCCACTCGATCGCCTTCCGCCAGGATATTCCGGCTCAAATGTGAACGTGGAGTTCTGGTTCGATTTTCACCGTTAAGGATTTCTTCGAAATGATCGCAAACTGGGGACCAAGTAAAGGCACGGTTTCATGAAACGAAAATCTGTCCTCTTATCAGTCTTAGTGGTTGCATCTGCACTGTCGATGATTGCTTCGCCGCGTCCCGCTGCGGCGCAAGACTGGTTCAAGACAGGCACCGGCCTCGGCGTCACGAAGGCGCGCGTCGCGGTCCCGGATACTGTTGCACGGTCCACGTTTGGCGAGCCTCTTCCGAAAACATTCCACGACGTTCTGTGGGCCGATCTGGAATATTCGGGGATTCTCGATCTGGTCAGTCCGAGCTTCTATCCACTTCAAATGCCGAGCCAGCCGAACGAGCTGAAAGCCGAAGACTGGTCCGCAGCCCCGGCCAATGCTTACATGGTAGCTTACGGCAACCTGACGACCGACGGATCGAATCTGGCTTTCGCGGGATTTCTTTCCGATGTGCGAAACCCCTCGGCTCCGCTCGCGTTGCAAAAAATCTATCGCGGGCCCGCGACGGACGCCGGCGCGCGAAAGCTCGCGCACCAATTTGCGGACGACATCGTTGCGGTGCTCAGCGGCGGCCAGCCCGGCATCGCGCAAACGCAAATCGCCTTCGTGAGCGGGCGCAGCGGCAACAAGGAAATCTGGGTGATGGACTATGACGGCGCGAACCAGCAGCAACTGACGCATCTGAAAACGATCTCGCTCACGCCCCGGTGGTCGCCAGACGCCACGCGGATCGCCTTCACATGCTTTGCGCCCGTTCGGGGCGTCACGTCCGCGCAAATCTGCATTTATTCGACGGTTTCCAACCGCATGATCGCTTTTCCGCGCTATCGCGGCACGAACAGTGCGCCGGCGTGGTCCCCCGACGGATCGCAGATCGCATTCACATCGAGCCAGAATGGCGATCCCGAGATTTACGTTGCCGACATCGATGGAGCGCGACTGCACCGCATCACATTTGCAGCAGGGGTGAGCACATCACCCGCGTGGAATCCGAAAACCGGGAAACAGATGGTTTTCGTCAGCGACCGCGGCGGCGTGCCCGTGCTCTACCTTTCGAACTCCGACGGCTCGAACGTCGAGAAACTCGATTTGCCAGACATGGGTTACGTCGTCGATCCGGCGTGGTCGCCGAACGGCCAACTGCTCGCGTTCAGTTGGCGGCGTCCCAGCGGCAATTACGACATCTACGCGATGGACATCGTGAGCCATCAATTGGTCGAGTTAACGCGCGACGCGGGCCGCAACGAGCGCCCCAGTTGGGCTCCGGACGGCCGCCATCTTGTGTTTGAATCGACGCGCACTGGCACGCGCCAGATCTGGACGATGCTGGCGGACGGCAGCGAGCCGAAGCAGTTGACCTTTCAAGGCCAGAGCGAATCGCCCAACTGGTCACCGAAATGATCAGGAAGAGGAACATGGATGGACGGAAGGCGCGGCACTTGACACTTCGAGTTCGTTCCATGCAATTTGGGTTTCGTCTAGCTCGCACGGAAACGCCATAAGGAGGCAGCCCATGCGGTCCGGTAATTTTCAAAAGTTTGCACTGCTGCTCAGTCTCTTCTCGGCCGCCGCAGTCATCGGCGGTTGCAAACACCAGGTTCCTGCCACGGCGCCCGCTCCGGCTCCGGCACCCGCCGTGCCGCCGACGGTGACTTTGAATGCGTCACCGGCGTCCGTGAATCCGGGGCAAACGGTGACGCTGTCGTGGTCATCCACCAATGCCACGGACCTCAACATCGCGCCGGAAGTAGGGAAAGTTGCGCCGCAGGGATCGACGCCGGTCAATCCGACGCAATCCACGACCTATACGATCACGGCCACGGGATCGGGCGGCAGCGCCACTGCGATCGCCCACGTGGATGTCGCCTCAGCCGCTCCGCCTCCGACTGCTGCACCGGCGCAGGCGCCAAACCTGAGCGATCTTTTCGAGCAGAACGTGAAGGATGCGTACTTCGATCTCGATAAGTCCGATCTTCGCGACGATGCGCGCAGCGCCTTGACGAAGGACGCGGAGTTTCTCCGATCGTATCCGGACGTTCGCGTCCTGATCGAAGGCCACTGCGATGAGCGAGGCTCGACCGAATACAATCTCGCTCTCGGCCAGCGGCGCGCCGAAGCGGCAAAAAACTATTTAATCTCGCTCGGCATCACCGCGGGACGGATCGATTCGACAAGCTGGGGCAAGGAGCGTCCGTTCTGCACCGAGCACGATGAAAGCTGCTGGCAGCAGAATCGGCGCGCCCACTTTGTCCTCGCTCACTAGTTGAATAATTGCGCCGGTGGGGGCTGCTGGGAGCACCGAGTCGCTGCCGCCGGCGCGCGGGCGTCGCGAAACTGCGCGGGCCGCGATCGACAATCTAGCCGGTCTCATATCTTAAAGGAGGAACACCTGTGCGCACACGATGGATGGCGCTCGCATTCGGGGCAATATTTTTCGGGGCACTGGGCGGAGCGCTTCTTGCGCCGCAGCCAGCCGGAGCCGTCTCAAAGGAAATGATCGAGCTTCAGCAGCAGGTGGCCCAAATCCTGCAGGGACAGCAGGACCTCCGCAGCGCGGTGGACAGCAACAACGCGTCGCTGAAGACGCTCGTCCAGCAGTCGCTCGATTCCGTGAACAAGCTCAGCGGCGAAATGGGCTCGCTGCAAAAGTCCGTGCAGGAGGTGCAGGCCAACACCGGCGCGCGCATCGACACGATGACGCAGCAGACGCAAGGCCTCTCCGACAACTTGCAGGACGTGCAGGCGCGCGTGGGAAAACTCTCACAGCAGCTGACCGACGTGCAAAACCTGCTGCAAAGCATCGACGCGAAAGTTTCGGGCGGCGCGACGGCTAATCCCGTCGCCGCAGGCGGCCCCGGCGGCGTACCTTCCGCCGCGAATCCACCGGTACCGGCGATGCCGCCGATCTCCGCAGACACGCTTTACCAGAATGCGCTGCGTGATTTCACGGGTGGAAAATATGATCTCTCGCAGCAGGAGTTCTCCGATTACATCAGGAACTTCCCGTCGAACGACCTCGCCTCGAACGCGCAGTTCTACCTCGGCGAAGTCGCGTACGCGCAGGGCGATTTCAAGGGCGCGATCGCCGCGTACGACACGGTGCTCGTGAACTACCCGAAAAGCTTCAAGCTGGCGGCCTCCCTGCTCAAGAAAGGATTCGCAGAACTCGAGTTGGGCCAGAAAGCCAGCGGAACCCGCGATTTGCGCGAAGTTACTCGTCGCTTTACAGGGTCGGACGAAGCGCGGCGCGCCCAGGCCAAACTGCGCGAGATTGGCGTGACTGCCGCGCCCCACTCCTCTCACTAGAAGCGTGGCTTAGGCGCGCAGAAAGTCCGCCTGCCAATCCTTGACCAACTGCTTGATCGCCTTGCGGTCGGTCAGCTTGCCGTCGAGCACCTTGCGCGCCAGTTCTGGCAGCTCGGCGTCGCCCGCAAACCGCAGCGCGACAAGCTGGCCTACCTCGAACTCCGGAATTCGCGCGCGCAAATCCTGCGGAAGTACCTGCTGCATGCGCAACCGCATTTCGAGCCGGATCACGCGGTCCTGCACCGTGAGCGCGAATACCCGCGCAGTGAATGCGAGCAGGAGCAGCGCGACCGCCACCAACAGCGAAATCACGCGGTCGACCGAGAATGCGTGCACGAGGCGGTAAATTGACCATCCCAGATTCAGCAGAAAAATCGGCAGCACGACAAAATGGAATGCCGGAATGGACTTCGCGTGATTCGCGAAGTTTTGTGTCTGATTCATGGATAACCCTCCGACGAAAGGCAATGCTCGCGCGCGGATTCTAGCAGATGACGACGCAGCACATCGCCCGCCGCTGGCCTCTCCGATACGTGGCTTCAATTCCCTCCTGGCTCCGTTTGGGCTATACTCCTGCGCATGTCAGTCAACAAAGCTATTCTCGTGGGGCGCCTGGGGCGCGATCCTGAAACTCGCTATACGTCCGGCGGTCAGGCCGTCGCGAACTTCACTCTCGCGACCGATGAAACGTTCAAGGACCGCGCTGGCGAGCGCCAGAAGCGGACCGAATGGCACCGAATCGTTCTGTGGGGCAAGCTCGCGGAAATCGCGCAGCAGTATCTCAAGAAAGGGATGCTGGTCTATGTGGAGGGCCGCATCCAAACCCGCCAGTGGGAAGATAAGCGCGACGGCCAGAAGCGCACCACCACCGAAATCGTCGGGAACGTGATGCGCATGCTCACGTCTCGCGCCGAAGGCGCCGCTGCGGGAGCGGGTGCGAGCGCGGGCGGCGGCATGAGCCACGGCCGCTCAGCCGATGCCGACTTTGATGTCGCCGGCCCCGGACCGGAAGAGTCCGCTCCGTCAGGCCCCGAAATTTCCGACGAAGATATTCCCTTTTAGTCTTTGCTGTCAGGCCAGCCGGAGGAATTTCTTCAGGCTTACTTCTTCGCTCCGTTGCCGCCAGATGGGGCCGCGGGCGCGGCGCCCGCGATGGTATCAAGCTGATCGTCATCCAGCACCGGCAGAGTGGGCAGCACTTCCGAGGCGATCGAGCGATGCTGAATCATCACGTCTTTCCGCATCCTGCCGTCGCGGAACTCCACAGCGCGCTTGGCATATTGCGCGATGTCCGCCTCGTGCGTGACGATGATAACCGTCAGGCCGTGGTGGTCGTTTAGGTTCTGCAGAATCTCCATAATTTCCACGCTCGTCCGGCTGTCGAGATTGCCCGTCGGCTCGTCCGCAAGCAGCAACGAGGGATTGTTGACGAGGGCGCGCGCGATCGCCACGCGCTGCTGCTGTCCGCCCGATAGCTGCGACGGAAAGTGGCCCGCTCGATCCGCTAGTCCCACACGCTTCAGCGCTTCCTCCGCGCGCTTGGCGCGTTCCTCAATTGGGACCCCCGCGTAGATTGTGGGCAGCTCCACGTTCTCAAGCGCCGAAGTTCGCGACAGCAGGTTGAACTGCTGGAAAACGAACCCGATCTTGTGGCTCCGGATTCCGGCAAGCTCAGCCTTCGTGTGCCCCGAGACATCCTTCCCGTCGAGGTAGTAATGCCCTTTCGTCGGCTTGTCGAGGCAGCCAAGGATGTTCATCAGCGTCGATTTCCCGGACCCCGACGCGCCCATCACTGCGACGAACTCTCCCGGATAGATTTCCATCGAGACGCCGCGCAGGGCGTTCACCTGGATTTCGCCGAGATCATACGTCTTGTAGATGCCGTCCAAACGGATCGTCGGAACGGCTCCCGCGGGGCGGTTCGCAGGGACAGGAGACGAGTTTTTGGCTGTCGTTGAGTTCGGATCCATAGGGTTCGGCTGGGTACAATGATCCTGACGAGATGCTGAGTCCGCTTGCGAATTTTCCCGGCGAGCCCGGTACGCCGAGCCTGAATGTCGAGGCCCGGCTGCGGATTGAGCCGCCGCTCCGCTAGTGCGCCGCTGCTGCGGCAGCGGCCGCGGCGTCCTTCTTCCGCTGCTCGTCCAGTTGCCGCAAGAAGTCGTCGAACTTCGTCTGCTGTTCCGGAGTCAGCACCGCCCGAATATTGGCACGTCCCTGCTGCCGGATCTGCTCCCGAGTGGGATCAAGCGGCGCGTAAAGCGCCTGCCACTTCGCGCGTGTGTCGTCGATTGCAACGACGACCTGCTTCTGCTGCTCCGGCGTCAAACGAAGCCGCTGCGTGAGATCGTCCACCACCTGATCGCGAGTCGGCTTGGTGTTGGGAACCGGTTGCTGTCCCAGAACGCGCTCGTCCCACAGATGGTTGCCCACTCCTCCTAGAAGCGCACCCAGCAGAAACACCACCAGTACGAGACCCGCTGCTTCCAGTCGTGCCTTGTTAGTTGCCATGATTGGATTCCGCCACCATCATCAGGACCTCGTCTCCGTTTGCCGGCAGATTCGCCGGGTCAGGAGAGAAGAGATCACTTACACCTGTGAGACGCGTAGAACTGGCATTCGGTTGCGGGCGGTGGCCCCATCCAGCGTCGTACGTCACTAGAAGTGCTAGCGCCAGTGACGCCGTCGCTGCAACGCGCCACGCCAGCGAAACGAACGGCTGCCACAACACGCCGCGGTCCTGCTCTGCTGCGCGTATCCGCGCCATAACGATTCGCGCAAATGCAGGCCCGGGATCCGCAGACGGCTCCGCAAGCCTCAGCAGGCGCGCGCTTTCCGCGGCCTGCTCGAGCGCGGCGCGGCATCCGGCGCAATTCTTCCAGTGCTCGGACGCCCGCTTGGCGTCGGCAGCGTTCAACTCGTCGTCGAGGTAGTCTTCGAGCAGCGCTTCGTAATCCGAACACGCCGCATTTCCAAGCTCCGTGTCCATTGCCATGGCTTTATCCCTTCCTTTGTCCCGCTGAAGCTGTGCCCGCCTTGTTGGCCGTGGCCATCCGGCGGCGATAGACATCCATAATCCGGCCTCGCGCGCGGAACAGTCGCACCTTCACCGTGTTCACATTGAGTTTGAGGATTTCGGCCAGCTCTTGCACTGAAAATCCTTCCACTTCCTTCAATACCAGTAACTGGCGGTCTTGCTCCGGGAGCGCCGAAAGCATCCGTTCGAGCAACTCCCGTGTTTCCGCCCGCTCGTTCGGACCCTGGGGCGGCCGCTCCGCCGAAACGATTCCATCCAGCCGCGAGACCTGCTCCTCGGATAAATCCGCCTCATACACGAGCGGCCGAACCTTGCGCTTCCTCAAATAATCCCAGCACTCGTTAACTGCAATCTTGTACAACCAAGTCGAAAACGCCGCCCGCTGATCGAACCTTTTGATCCCCAAATACGCCTTGAGGAAAACCTGCTGCGCAACGTCCTGCACGTCCTCCGGCCGGCGAAGAATGCCTCCGACCAGCGCGAAGACCCGCTGCTGGTGGCGCCGCACCAGTTCCTCAAAGGCCGCCTCTGTTCCATTTTGAGACAGCCGCACCAACTCCCGGTCTTCCTGCTTTTCTCCGCGTACAAGTGGGAGACTGAGCGCAGGTGCGCTGGCTGCCATACTCTTTGGGACGTCCGCCATTCGTTTTCGGTTACGCTGAAAATTTCAGCGAGTTCTTCAATTTTTTCTTGCAGGTACCACTAGTCCATGTGACAATACCCGCCATGATAATCGGCGACCGCATCAGATTACTACGCGAAACAAAGAAACTTTCCCAAGGCGACGTTGAAAAGCGCACCGGATTGCTCCGCTGCTATATTTCACGTGTCGAAAACGGCCACACAGTGCCGGCGATTGAGACGCTCGAGAAACTGGCGAGGGCGATGGAAGTGCCGCTCTACCAGCTCTTCTACGACGGCGAAGAACCGCCCGTGCTGCCAAATCTTCCGAAGCGGAAGAGCGCAGACGATATCGTCTGGGGCAGCGCCGGCAAGGACGCCCGTTACTTGGGACGCTTCCGCCGCCTGCTCGGCAAAATCGAAGAAGGCGACCGTCGCCTGTTGCTATACATGGCCCAGAAGATGGCGAATCGCTAGCCAGCCGCTCCCACATCCATTCTCCGCAACCGGGCCTGCTGCTGCAAGGAACGATTTGAATCTTCCGGCGTGTAGCGACGTCTGTTTGCGGCGTGGAGTTCGCGGGCTTCCTATTCCCACTCAATCGTGCTGGGCGGCTTCGAGCTGATATCGTAGACCACTCGATTGACGCCCGGAACTTCGTTTACGATGCGAACGGAGATTTTTTCCAGCACTTCCATCGGAAGCCGAGTCCAGTCGGCCGTCATGGCGTCGAGCGAATCCACCACACGCACCGCGATCGTATCAGCGTAGGTGCGACCGTCGCCCATCACTCCCACGCTGCGCACCGGCAGAAGCACGGCGAACGCCTGCCAGGTCTTCTCGTAAAGCCCCGCGCGGCGAATTTCCTCGACTACGATTGCATCCGCGCCTCGCAAGGTCTCAAGCTTTTCGGCCGAGACCGCGCCGAGCAGGCGCACGGCGAGGCCAGGTCCCGGGAATGGCTGCTTCACCAGGATTTCTTCCGGCAATCCGAGATCCCGACCGATCCGCCGGACCTCGTCCTTGAAAAGATCGCGCAGCGGCTCAATTAGCGCGAAGGGCATGTCCTTCGGCAAGCCGCCCACGTTGTGGTGCGACTTGATGACCGCGGAAGGCCCCTTCACCGAAACCGATTCGATTACGTCGGGATAGAGAGTGCCCTGCACGAGGAATTTCACCGGTAGCCCCGATTGCGCGCCGGCGAGAAGTTTGCGCTGCTCTTCGGCGAAAACGGCTATAAATTCACCGCCGATGATCTTGCGCTTCTGCTCCGGGTCCGCGACTCCCGCCAATTTCCCCAGGAATCTTTCGGACGCATCCACGCCAATCACGTTTAATCCCAGGCGAGCGCGAAGCAGTTCGAGAGTGTCATGGAATTCGTCGCGCCGCAACAGCCCGGTGTCGACGAACACATTTGTGAGCCGGTCGCCGATGGCTCGATGGACCAGCGCCGCCGCGACGGTGGAATCCACGCCGCCGCTGAGCGCGCAAATTGCTCGCGCGCCTTCACTCTGCCTGCGGATGGTGTCAACCGTCTCGGCAATAAATCCCGCGCGATCCCAATTCTGCTTTGCACCACATATGCCGAAGACAAAGTTGCGCAGGATATCGGTTCCGCGATCCGTGTGATTCACTTCGGGATGAAATTCAACGCCGTAAAACCGCGATTCGGGATTTTCGACCGCTGCAACGGCGTTGTCGGTCCGCGCGGTCACGTGGAATCCTGCGGGCAAACCGACGACGTGATCGCCGTGGCTATTCCAGACTCCCAATTGCGCGGGAACTCCCGCAAAGAGCTTGGACTCGCGTTCAATATCGAGCTGCGCCCGCCCATATTCTCGATGCTCGGCGGGTTCGACCTTCCCACCGAGCGAGTGCGCGAGCCACTGCATGCCGTAGCAGATGCCGAGGACGGGAACTCCCAGCTCCAGCGTTTTCGGATCGCACACCGGGGCGTCTTTGTCGTATACCGAGCTCGGCCCGCCCGATAGCACGATCCCGACGGGCTCTTGCGCGCGAATCTCGGCGACGCTGGCAGTACAAGGGAGGATGGCGGAAAATACCTGCTGCTCGCGAATACGCCGGGCGATCAGTTGCGTGTACTGTCCGCCAAAATCCAGCACGACGATTCCGTGTTTCGTGCTCACCATGCCTCCCCGCTCTTTCGCTGCCGCTGCGGCTCCGGAATTGGACGTCATTATCTCTCCGTCATCATTTCGAACGCTCGGTGTTTCTTTTGGTATTCATCATGTCCGACCGCCACAGACTTGCATTCATCGCAGCAAGATGTTCACAAGCTTCTTCGGCACCACAATCACCTTCACAATTTCCTTGCCGACGAGCAACGGCGCGATGCGCGGGTCGTTCAGAGCGCGGTCTCTCGTCTCGTCCTCGGTCAGGTTTTCGTCAACCAGTATCTTTCCGCGCAATCGCCCGTTGATCTGAATGATGATCTCGATCTGCTCTTCGCGCGTCAGATCCTCGCGGTAGGCCGGCCACTTCTGCCGGGAGATTGTGCCTGAATTCCCGAGCATCTCCCACATCTCTTCGGCGATGTGTGGAGTCATCGGCGAGAGCATCAGCACCATCACCGCCAGGACGCGTTTCAGAATCGTCGGCGAGACTTCTTGATCGAGCGGCTCCTGGGCATGGAGTTCGTTGACGAGTTCCATGATCAGCGCGATCGACGTGTTGAAATGCCAGCGCACCTCGAAATCGTTCGTCACGCGCTTGAGCGTCTGATGCGTTCGACGGATCAGGATTTTTTCTTTGGCAGTCGCTTTGGCGAGGTCCGTGAGCGCGTTCCATTCGATGGGAATGCTTCGCACTCGTTCCGCGTGCTTCTCGACCAGCCGGTACGCCCGATTCAGAAAGCGCGACGAGCCTTCAATCGCCTGCTCGCTCCATTCCAGGTCCTTTTCCGGGGGCGCCGCGAACAGGGTATACAGTCGCCCGGTATCGCATCCGTATTTATCCGCCATGTCGATCGCGCCGACCACGTTTCCGCGCGACTTCGACATCGCCACTCCGCCCTTTTGCACCATGCCCTGTGTGAACAAACGGGCGATCGGCTCGTCGTGCTTCACCAGACCGAGGTCGCGCATGACCTTGCAGAAAAATCTCGAGTACAGCAGGTGCAGAATGGCGTGCGTGATTCCGCCGACATACTGGTCGATGGGAAACCAGTAGCCGGCTTTCGTTTGGTCATATGGCGCCTTGAAGTTATGCGGGTCGGTGTAGCGGTAGAAATACCACGAAGAATCCACGAACGTGTCCATGGTGTCCGTTTCACGCCGTGCCGGGCCGCCGCACTTCGGACATTTCGTGTTTACGAATTCCGGCACGCTAGCGAGCGGCGATTGGCCCGCCGTCGCGATCGCCAGTTGTTCCGGCAAGCGCACGGGCAACTGATCGTCCGGAACCGGCACCATGCCGTCCTTCTCGCAGTAGATCACGGGGATGGGTGTGCCCCAGTACCGCTGCCGTGAGACTCCCCAATCCTTCAGCCGGTACGTCGTTTCGCCCGTGCCGAACTTTTTTGCAGCGGCGTCGGCGGTCATTTTCGCGAGAGCCTGTTCCGTCGTAAGTCCGGAATAGGGGCCCGAATCGGCGAGGCGCCCGTGCTCGGTGTAAGCCTCGCTCATCCGATCGGCGCGCAGCGGCACGCCCTGCGCCGGTTGCACCACGATCTTTACCGGCAAGCCGTACTTATCGGCAAATTCGTAGTCGCGCTGATCGTGAGCCGGGACGCACATCACCGCGCCGGTTCCGTATTCCGCCAGAACGAAGTTCGCCACCCAGATCGGCACTTGCTCACCCGAAAATGGATTCACGGCGAAGCGGCCCGTGAAGAATCCTTCCTTTTCAGCCGTGGCGATGTCCGCGGCGCGCATGCTTTTCTGTCGCATGGCCTTGAGCTGGGATGCCATGGTCGTACGGCCCGGAACGCCTTCGAGCAATTTGTCCAACTGCGGATGTCCGGCGGCCACCACAATCGCCGAAGCGCCGTAAATCGTATCCACACGCGTAGTGAAGACTTCGAGGCTCGCCCCAGAGATTCCCGCGACATCGAAGCGCACGCGCGTGCCTTGCGATTTTCCGATCCAGTTCCGCTGCATCACCAGCACTCGCTCGGGCCAGCCGGACGCGAGCTGCGCCATGTCCTCCAGCAGCTCGTCGGAGTATTGCGTGATCCGCAAGAACCACTGCTCGAGTTCCTTTTGCTCGACTTGGGTGGTCTCGTGCCGCCAGCAGAAGCCGTCAATCACCTGCTCGTTGGCCAGCACGGTGAGGCAATCGGGACACCAATTGACCTTGCTTTTTTTCCGGTAGGCGATTCCCTTCTCGATCATGCGCAGGAAAAACCACTGGTTCCACTTGTAATATTCCGGCTCGCAGGTGGAGATTTCGCGACGCCAGTCATAACTGAACCCGAAGCGCTTCAGGACGCGGCGGAATTCCTGGATGTTTGCCTTGGTCCAATCGCGCGGATGAGTGCCGTTCTTGATCGCGGCATTTTCCGCGGGCAGCCCGAAGGCATCCCAACCCATTGGGTGCAGGACGTTGTAACCGCACATCCATTTGTAACGCGCCACGGCGTCGCCGATGGTGTAGTTGCGCATGTGGCCCATATGGAGCGTGCCTGAGGGATACGGCAGCATCTCGAGCAGGTAGTATTTCGGGCGGGAAGCGTCGGCATCCTCCGCGTGAAACGCGCCCTGTTCGTCCCAAACTTTCTGCCACTTCGCTTCGATTCGCTGTGAATCGTAGTCGGCCAATTTCATTTCCCCCGTGATCTGGTTTTCTGGCGAACGCCGGCTTTGCTCGCGCGTACCTTGTGGCTTTTCGTCGGCCGCGGCTTCATTCCCGGTCCCGTGGCGCGCACCACGCGTCCGGTGAGCCTCCAGAGAGTCGCGACGTTGCGCTTGTCGTCGCCCGGCTTGTCGATGGGAGTCTCCAGAATGAACGCGCATTTCGCGAGCAGCGGGTGATTCAGAATTCTGCCGAACGCCTGTAGCCCTATCTTCCCTTTTCCGATGTGCTCGTGCCGGTCCACGCGGGAACCAAGAGGCGTCTTCGAATCGTTGACGTGAACGACGGCCACGCGGTCCAAGCCCACTGTGCGGTCGATATCGCGCAACGTGCCCTCCAGGCCCGCCTCGGTGTCGATACTCCACCCAGCGGCGAAGGTGTGTGCGGTATCAACGCAAACGCCGAGCGGCAGGTCCGGGCACGCGTCCAGGATCGCCTTCAATTCCTCAAATCGGGAGCCGAGCGTGCTTCCCTGGCCTGCCGTGTTTTCAAGCAGAATCCGCAACTCGCCAAGTTTCAATCCTCGGGCGGCCTGCCTCAGCCCTTGCGCCACCGCCGCGATAGCCGAGTCGACACTGGTCCCCAGGCCACTGCCGGGGTGAATCACAAGATAATCCGCGCCCAGCGCCAGGGCCCTCACAATCTCCTGGTGGAAGCCCTGCACGGAACGCGTGCGCAGGACCGGGCTCGGCGAAGCCAGGTTGATCAAGTAATTGCCGTGGATTACCAGAGGCCCGAGCTGCAATCCCACTCGCCGCTGACGAAAGCGCGCGGCGTCCGTCTCGGCGATCCTCGAACTCCCGTGTCCCCACATCCGAGGACTCGAAGAAAATATCTGCAGTGCGTTGGCGCCCAGCCCGTGTGCAATGTCGAGCGCGCCCGCAATATCGCCTGCGATGGAGGTGTGAATTCCGATGCGGATGCTGCCATCTTTCCAAGCGGCGATTTCAGGTGGGGGGATTGGTTCCGGGCGATACTCGTCGGCAGCGTCGTAAGTCAGATCAGTCCTGTAATTTTCTTCCGCCATTCCCTCAGGTTGTCCGTGTGCTTAGGCATGCATTTTATCGGAAAGCCGCCGCTCGCGCAAACGGTGCAAATTCGCGAGAAATGGCTCGCGTGGTAAACGGGAACGCCGCTGGAATATCCGGGAGCGAGGATGCTATCATTTCACTTCGAAGTTGCCCTCCGCGACGCATGTGCCGGGGCGCGGTCGCCAAGTGGTAAGGCAAAGGTCTGCAAAACCTTTATCAGCGGTTCGATCCCGCCCCGCGCCTCCAAATTTCCAGCCGCCCGCGCATCGGTTTAGCTTTCTGCTATCGTTCGAGCTTCAGCGCCCTTCTCACCACTCGATCGGTTGGAAGTCCGGCTACGGTTTCGCTTTTGCCGCACGACGCGTCAAAACCCCGAGCACCAGAGCTATCAGCAACAAAGCAGGCACGTCCCCGAGCAAATGTCCGCGATGCTCGGGGTAGACCAGCGACTGCGCAGCCATGATGCAGCCATGGACAACGCTTGACCAGACGGTGAACCAGATGAGGCTCAAGTTCGTGAGCGGGCTGCGCGCGGCGAGCAGCAGAAAAACACCGAGCGTCGCGTAAATCCCCAAAATCATCTGCAGATAGGTCGAATGGCCGCTCATGTGCCACGCCCATCCGGACGGCCACACGATTGTCAAAGGATACACGCCGACGATGAAGACGATCCCGACTGCCGCGAGTGCAACGCGAAGAGGTGCGAGGCCGTTGTTGTTACTCATGTGAGTTCCTCCGCCGCATTCCATTGCCCCTGATTCGAAAGGGGAGCCAGATTGGCGGGATTAAAGCACACGAACCACGGTTGGGAAAGCGCCGATTCTTCAAATGACCCGGCTACCCGCTTTAGAGCGTCTTTGCCTCGCTGTGGCTGAATAAGCTAAACTTCCCGTTTCGCCTTTAGCCAGGAGATCCGTCCATGCTTGTCGTGATGCAATCCAACGCGACCGCGGAACAGGTCCGCGCGGTATGCGAGCGAATCGAATCTCTCGGCTTCCGCGCCCATCCGATGCCGGGCGCGGCGCGCACGGCCATCGGCATCACGGGCAATAGCGGCGCCGTGGAAACCATTTCGATCGAATCCATGCCGGGGGTCGTCGAATGCATTCCCGTCAGCAAACCCTACAAGCTCGTTGGCCGCGACCTCAAGCCGGAGAACACAGTGGTGCGCATCCCCACGGCCTCCGGGGAGGTCAGCTTCGGCGGCAAGGCCGTCGGAAT
>Ga0116217_10000991_pt1 | contig 28488 bp, 25 predicted proteins | sample Sb_taG_6_FD_89697 | JGI IMG/M metagenome (GOLD analysis project Ga0116217, IMG submission 89697) | Peat soil microbial communities from Weissenstadt, Germany - Sb_50d_4_PS metaG | ecosystem: Environmental > Terrestrial > Soil > Wetlands > Peat | place: Germany: Weissenstadt | collected 2010-09-21 | reverse complement strand
TCCAACTCTCCGCGCCGGCTTGGACGGCGTCGATTTTTTCCTGTGCCGTTGCGCCCATCATTTCCTCGTCGAGATTTCTTCGTCTGGCCTTCCCTGGAAATTCCGCCCATAAACAAAAACGCCCGCGAGCTTTTGGCTCCGCGGGCCGCGTTTAAGAGCTGGAAGGATGTTTTCTACTGCGCTTGCGTATCCTTGGCTCCCAAGGGGGTCCGCGCCGCCCGGCAACACGTGGGCGTGCGCTTGGTAATCGTAATGCCCTTGAGAATCGGTGTCATCATTGCCATTACAGCTTAAATCAGCCGCCGAAATTGTCAAGCCAAAGTTCCCAACCGGATAGCCAGACGATTCTCCCCGCGACGCATCTGCTTCATCCGCAAGCATCTGCAGGCGCTCCACCGGCGATCGAGGGCACGACCAGGACGCGGTCTCCCTCATGAAACTTGTAGCTGTTGCCGCCGAGGAAGCGAATGTCTTCCTCGTTGACGTAAATGTTCACGAAGCGCCGGACCTGGCCCGCATCGTCGCGCAAATGTTTGCTGATGGCGGGAAAGCGCTGTTCGATTTCGCCGAGCAAATCCGGCAGCGTCTCCGAACTGCATTCGATCGTTTGCACGCCGTCGGTGAATCGGCGAAGCGCTGAGGGAATTTCGACTGTGATTTTCATCTCGATAAGTTTTCTTGACTCAAAGGCTGAAATTCAGTTTGTGTAGCGCCCGCCTTCAGGCGGGCATTTGCGCCATTCCAAGATGCCCGCCTGAAGGCGGGCGCTACACAATCCCAAAAAGCCCGACCCACAAATCCTAATTCCCCGCGACGGCCACCATGCGATCGTTGATGAACGCTTCAAAGACCGTGAGTCGCGGCTCGATTGCGGGCGTGAGCGTGTACTCCTGTGAAACCGCGTCAATCGTTTTCAGGCCGTTACCGGTAATGCAGGCGACGGTCGTTTCGCTCGGGTTGATGTATCCCTGCTCGAGCAATTTCTGCGTGACGCCCGTGGTCACGCCACCAGCCGTCTCCGTGAAAATTCCTTCGGTTTCGGCGAGCAGCTGAATGCCCTTGACGATTTCCGGATCGGAAATATCTTCGGCCCAGCCGCCGCTCTCGCGGATCGCGCGCGCGGCGTAATAACCGTCCGCCGGATTTCCGATGGCGAGCGAGCGCGCAATCGTCGCTGGCTTTTGCGGCTCGAAGTGATCGAGCTTGCGCTTGACGGCGTCCGAAATCGGCGAGCAACCTGTCGCCTGCGCGCCAAAGAATTTCACTTTCTTTTCCTCGACGAGGCCCAGCGCGACGAGTTCGTTGAACGACTTGCGGATTTTCGTGATCAGCGAGCCTCCCGCCATCGGGCACACAATATTGTCAGGAAGACGCCAGCCGAGTTGCTCGGCGATTTCGTAGCCCACCGTCTTCGAGCCTTCTGCATAGTAGGGGCGCAGATTCACGTTTACAAATCCCCAGTGGAATTTCTCGGCGACCTGCGAGCATAGCCGGTTCACCTGGTCGTAGTTGCCATTGATCCGGACCAGCTTCGCGCCGAAGACCTGCGTCCCGGTCACTTTCGCGGCCTCGAGGTCGGCGGGAATGAAAATCCAGGCGTCGAAACCTTCGCGCGCGGCTTGCGCGGCCACAGCATTCGCTAAATTGCCTGTCGAAGAGCAGCTCACTACCTGAAAACCGAACCGTCGCGCCGCAGCCAGCGCGGTCGCCACCACGCGGTCCTTGAAGGAGAGCGTGGGGAAGCAAACCGCGTCATTTTTCAGATAAAGATTTGTCGTGCCGAGCTTTTTGCCGAGGCGGCGCGCCTGCACCAGCGGCGTGAAGCCTGCCGGGATGGTGCCTTGATAATCTTCGGGAAGGGGAAGCAAGGCGCTGTAGCGCCAGAGGTTTGTGGGGCCGGCTTCGATGTTTTTGCGAGTAAAAATGGGACGAATGGCGTCCAGATCGTACACCACTTCGAGCGGCGAAAGGCACTCGTCGCAGAACGACCGCGCCTGATTGCCCCAGAGCTTGCCGCATTCACGGCACTTCAACTGATAATGTTCGGCCATTTGGCCTCCTGCGTTCGGCCCGCAAAGCAATGAGATGGCGCAGCGGGCGAATCGGCTCCATACTTTTGGCTGGTAAACTGCCGCAGGTTGGCGGCGCGAGAGGGGCTAAAAAGAAAAACCCTCCGCGCCAAAGAGGGGGAGGGCTCAAAAACTCTTTCTGAGTGCTCGTCCGACTCTTTAGCAGTTTTTTACGTGGAGCAAGTTGCCTTAAATCGCCACGTGTCCAGCTAAAAAAGTATACGTAGGCCCCAAGTTTGTGTCAAGGCGTTTTTCCCGGCGATCTCTTCCGCTCCCTGGTGCAGTGCCCGGCTCGTTGCTAGTGACTAATTGAGTCCCAACCCACAAGGCTTCGTCGAGCAACCCCGAATATACGTGAAAATAGTGATGAACATGTTTGCTTTGTTGTTGCGAGGCGCACCGTGGCGGAAACACGTATCGAGTTGACGGGCTGGAAGGCGATCGTCGTGGCCATTCTCATCCTGGGGGTGAGCGGCTACCAAATTTCCACGCGATTTCGCACCGTGAATGATGAGGGCCAAAAGGCGCTCCGCGCGTGGCTGGTTAAGGATTACACCGGCAGGGGGCCGAAAGCCTTGGCGAAGCGTGTCGCTGACTATCGCGCTGGTTTGCGGGACCAACCTTTGGACCCGCCAGCCGTTGAGCCCCACGTCGATTTCGTTTCACTTTCGGCGCACGGATGGCGCGACGCCATGATCGTCCGAACTGAGATTTCGGTGGACGGCGGACCGCCGCCTGACGGCCAGCCAGTCCGGTATCTTTTCTTGACGACAAAATACGAAGGTGGCTGGATGGTCCTGTCAGAAAGCGATTCATTCAAGTATTACGAAGTACTGCTAAACTTTCGGACGCCCTATTCGTACTCGTCGTATTGAGCTGGAGCAGAGGTGGGGTGCAGGATTCGCCTTGCCGGGTGATTCGCGATCAGGTATTCTGATTGTTGTGAAACCCACGGTCCATCCTGCGAGCTACCTGGTCTGCTGTTGTTGTCGCGCAGCCAAGGCATAGGCTTTCTTCCAGGGTGGGCAATCCAGTCAATCTAAAGCTACTTAGATAAGCTGAAGCATCGCGATCCCACCAACGGAAGCCCTGGTTGGTGGTTTTTTTGTTTTAGGACGGAAAGCAGGCCCTGGGAAGCGGGCGGCAGGAATCAACGGCGATGGCGGACACATCAAAGGAAGCTGTGAAAACTTCCACCACGAATGGCGGCGATCGGCCTGCGTCTTTGACGCCGCAGAAGATCAACTACCTCAGGGCGCTGGAGGCAGAAAGCATTCACATCCTGCGCGAGGCGGTGGCAGAGTTTGCGCGGCCGGTGATGCTGTATTCGATCGGGAAAGATTCCTCGGTGATGCTGCGGCTCGCGCAGAAAGCCTTTTTCCCCGGGAAAATTCCGTTTCCCCTGCTGCACATTGATACCAGTTACAAATTTCCTGAGATGGTCGAATTTCGCGATCGCTACGCGCGGGAGATCGGCGCGGAACTGATCGTGCACAAAAATCAGGAAGCCCTCGATGCGGGCGCGAATCCGTTTGTGCTAGGGACGCAGAAATGCTGCGGCCTGCTGAAGACGAAGTCGCTGCTGGACGCGCTGGCCGAGGGCGATTTCACGGCGGCGTTTGGCGGCGCGCGGCGCGATGAGGAAAAATCGCGCGCCAAGGAACGCGTCTATTCCTTCCGCGATTCGTTCGGGCAGTGGGACCCGAAAAATCAGCGGCCCGAGCTGTGGAACATTTTCAATTCGCGCATCAACAAAGGCGAAAGCATTCGCGTGTTTCCGCTCTCGAACTGGACCGAAGCGGACGTGTGGTTCTACATCTATCTCGAAAAAATTCCGATCGTGCCGCTGTATTTCGCGAAGGAGCACAACGTCGTGATTCGCGGCGGCTCGATCGTCGTGGCTTACGACAAGTGGGATCTCCTGCCGGGAGAGAAGACGCAGCGCATGGTCGTGCGCATGCGCTCGCTCGGATGCGTGCCGTGCACGGGAGCGATTCGCTCGACGGCCGATACGGTCCCTAAAATAATCGAGGAGATGATTTCGTTCCGGCGGTCGGAGCGCGAAAATCGCGTCATCGACCACGACGAGGAAGGCTCGATGGAAATCAAAAAGCGGGAGGGCTACTTCTGATGAGCCTCGCCGCGAACCAGGAAACTTGGGGCTTCGAGTCCTTCATGGAGCGGAACCTGGAGAAGGATTTGCTTCGCTTCACGACGGCGGGAAGCGTGGACGACGGCAAATCGACGCTCATCGGCAGGCTGCTGCACGATTCCAAATCTGTATTTGAAGATCAGATGGCCGCGGTAAAAAAGAGCCGCATCAATCGCTCCACGGGCGCAGTCGATTTCTCGCTGCTCACCGACGGCCTGCGCGCCGAGCGCGAGCAGGGCATCACCATCGACGTTGCCTATCGCTATTTTGAAACGCCTCGCCGGAAATTCATCATCGCGGACACGCCCGGCCACGAACAATACACGCGCAACATGGCCACCGGCGCTTCGACCGCGAACCTCGCGGTGATTCTGATCGATTCCACAAAAGGTGTTCTCGCGCAAACGCGGAGGCATACGTACATCGCGTCGCTGCTCGGAATACCAAATGTCCTCGTCGCGATCAACAAGATGGACCTGGTGGATTACAGCGAAGGAGTTTTTCTCAAGCTACAAAGAGATTTTGACGCCCTGGCGAAGCAACTCGCTGTCGCGCACGTCGTTGCGATTCCGATCAGCGCGCTCGCGGGCGATAACGTGGTCGAGCGCGGAGCGCACATGCCCTGGTACCGCGGTCCGACATTTCTCGAACACCTCGAAACGGTGCCGATCCGCATGGAGACGCCCTCGGATGCGGTGCGTTTCCCCGTGCAATACGTGATTCGCCCGGACGCGAGCTTTCGCGGCTTTGCGGGTCCAGTGGCCAGCGGAGTGATTCGTCCTGGCGATCCGGTCGTCTCTCTCCCGTCTGAACGGAAGAGCCGCGTGAAATCGATTGTCACGTTTGATGGCGACGCGCCGGAAGCGTTTCCGCCGATGTCAGTCACCATAACGCTCGAAGACGAAATTGATTTGAGCCGTGGCGACATGCTCGTTTCACCCGCTCATCCGCCGCGCGTCTCGCGCCACTTCGATGCCATGGTGGTGTGGTTCAACGCCGAGCCCGCCGAGCCGGGGAAAAGCTACCTGCTCAAGCACACCTCGCGCACGGTTCGCGCGAAGGCCCTCCAGATCCATTACCGCGTCAACGTCAACACGCTGGTGCAGGAGCCGGTAAGCAGCCTGCAGATGAATGACATCGCCTATGTGGAGTTCGAAACCGTCAGCCCGCTCTTCTTCGATCCCTACACGCAGAACCGCATCACCGGCAGCTTCATCCTGATTGACCCGATTTCGAACGCCACGCTCGGCGCTGGAATGATTCGCGCCGACCTGGCGGACCAAACCGTCGCCGATAAAGACCGCATCACGCAGGAATACGTGCCAGTGACCGCCACAGACCGCTACAAGCGTCACGGCCACTTTCCTGGATTGATCCTCGTGGAAGACAATCCGGGACTCGCTGCGCGCCTGGAGCGCGCGCTATTCGACGATCATTTCGAGGTGTTTCATGTGAGCGGCGATGCTCTGCCCCTTTCCGCCATGGAGAGCCAGTATGCTTCGTTCGAATCTGCCGGCCTCGTGGTGATCTATTCCTGCGCCGCTCTCGCTCCAGACGCGAAGCGTAAATTGGGTGCCTTGGCGCCGGGCCGGTTCTTCGATCTTTCCGATTTGCAAGTGTCTGAGGATGACCCCGATGCCGTGCGGAAAATACTTTCACATCTCCAATCGCTTCGCGCGGTTGCTGGAGACGGAATTCGAAACAAAGGGAACTAGCTCGAATTTCGCGGCCCACCCTCCAACTGGAATTTGACCGTTTGCACGGGGCAATGCTATCTTGGGGGACGTCCTGGTAGAGGTGCGGAAGCAATGAGTAGCCGGGCCGAGGTTCCGAGGAGCTTCGGAGGCCCGAGCGAAAGGTGCAGCAGAATTTTCCGCCGAAGTCGCCGAAGGCAGTCCCGCCGAGGCGGCTGGGGGGCTTGGCTAAGACCAGCCCACTGTCATCCGAGGAATCGGGTGGAGCGCTATCGAGGAGCAAGGCGCCTCGTGTCCTGCCGCGCCCTGCTACTTTCCTTGCGCGCCATTCCTTCCTGAGGATTACAATCGATCGAGTTTTTAGTAGCACAGACTTCAGTCTGTGCGTTTTTCGGATTTTACGAGCGTACGGCCTGGGTTCCATGCTGCATTGAGGACTTACAAATGGAAAACCCACAGGCTGAAGCCTGTGCTACTTAAGAAGCAAACATGCATCCATTTGAAATGACGCGCGAGCTGGTCGACATCGAGTCGATCACGGAGAACGAGAAGCAGGTCGGAGAATACCTGCTGCACTATCTCTCCGGCCTGGCGGCGGGTTCCGACGGCAAGGCGGAAGCGATGGCAGTGACGCCGGAACGCTTCAACGTGTATGCCGAATGGGGCGCGCCCGCCGTTGTGCTTTCGACGCACATGGATACGGTGCCGCCTTTCTTCGCGTCGAGCGAAGATGAAGAAAATATTTACGGGCGCGGTGCGTGCGATGCCAAGGGAATCATCGCCGCGATGATTGCCGCGGCGGAAAAGCTGATTGAAAGCGGCGCGCGGAATTTCGGCCTGCTCTTTGTTGTGGGAGAAGAGAGGAACAGCGCGGGAGCGGAAGTGGCTTCGAGATCGCCGCGCGGCGCGCGCTACCTGATCAACGGCGAGCCGACCGAGAGCAAAGTTGCGCTGGGATCGAAAGGAATTTTACGCTACGAAATTGTGGCTGCGGGCAAAATGGCTCATTCGGCGTATCCGGAACTCGGCGAATCCGCCATCGAAAAACTTCTCGATGCGCTCGAAGCGGTCCGGCGCATGCCGCTGCCAGAGGATCCGGTGCTGGGAAAAACGACGCTGAATATCGGCACGATTTCCGGGGGCCGCGCGCCGAATATTATTCCGGACGCCGCTAAGGCGGAACTAGCGATCCGTTTGGTCAACGATGGACGCCAAGTCGATCGAGCATTGCGCGCTGCGATTGGAGACCGCGCGGAGGTAAGAGAAATCCTGACGCTGCCGGCAATGCATTTCTCTGCGCTCGACGGATTCCCGACGTCGGTGGTTGCATTCACGACCGATATCCCCGTGCTGGCGCCAGCGTGGGGCGAGCCGTTCCTGTTCGGGCCGGGCAGCATCCACGTGGCGCATACGACAAACGAAAAAATTTCCAAGCGCGAGTTGCTCGCCTCCATCGATACTTATGCGCAGATGACCCGTATGCTCCTGGGCCGCGCCGAAGCCCAACATGCCTAAAAATCTTGCCATCGTCGGGTACGGAAAAATGGGCCGGCTGATCGAGCAGCTCGCTCCGGAGGCGGGATTTTCCGTCGGATTGAAGCTGGACATCGACACGAACGTGAACCAGGCGGCCATCACGCCGGAAAATTTCCGCGGGGTGGATGTGGCCATCGAATTTTCAACGCCGCACACGGCGGTGGCGAATCTCGAGCGGCTCTGCGCGATCGGCGTTCCGACCATCGTGGGCACGACGGGGTGGTACGGGGAGCTGGAACGCGTGCGAGGTTTTGTGGACCAATCCAGCGTGGGCGTGGTGTGGAGCCCGAACTACTCGATTGGCGTGAACGTTTTTCGGCGCGTGGTTGCCGAGACCGCGCGCCTGCTTGCCAGCCAACCGGAATACGGCGCCTGGGCCTGGGAAGTGCATCACACGGCGAAGAAAGACGCGCCGTCGGGAACGCTGCTCCAACTGATCGAAGAGATGCAGCGCGCGGGATACACGCGGCGGATCGACGCGAGCTCGAACCGCGCGGGTGCGAATCCGGGAACGCACGAAATCGGATTCGATTCGCCGGCTGACACCATCACGCTGCGGCACACGGCGCGCAGCCGCGAGGGATTCGCGCGCGGGGCGCTGAAGGCAGCGCAGTGGGTGATCGGCAAACGCGGGCTGCATGAATTTGGAGAAGTGATTTTTGCGGACGACGCGAAAGCGATGCGCCGCCCGGCAAATTAATAAGAGGTGGCAACCATGTTTCGAGGATTCGTGGGCTGTGGCACGGCGCTGGTTACTCCTTTTCGGAAGGACTTGTCGCTCGACGAAGAAACGCTGCGGCGTCTGGTGCGACGCCAAATCGCTGCCGGGATTAATTTCCTCGTGCCCTGCGGCACGACGGGCGAAAGCCCCACGCTGTCGCACGAAGAGCACCTGCGCGTCGTGGCGATCACGCTCGAAGAAGCCAAGGGAAAAGTGCCAGTCCTCGCGGGCGCGGGTGGCTACGATACGCGCCACGTTATCGAAATGGCGCGCGAAATCGAACGGATGGGCGCGGAAGGAATTCTGTCGGTCACGCCGTATTACAACAAGCCCACGCAGGAAGGGCTCTACCATCATTTCAAGGCCATCGCGGAGGCGATTTCGCTCCCGATTATTTTGTATAACGTGCCGCCGCGCACGAATGTCAATATCGATCCCCCGACGCTGCGCCGCCTGTCCGAAATCGAAAACATCATCGGCGTGAAGGAAGCCTCCGGAAACATTTCCCAGATCACGCAGGTAATTCAGCAAGTTCCCGAAGAATTTCTGGTGCTCTCGGGCGATGACGCGTTGACGCTGCCGCTCGCGGCGATGGGCGGCCGTGGAATTATCTCCGTGGCGTCGAACGAAATTCCAGCGGAAATGACGCGCCTCGCGCAGTTGTGCCTGGCGGGGAATTTTGCGGAAGCGCGGGCCATGCAGCGCAAGTGGCTGCCGCTGCTCGAAGTCAATTTCATCGAGACGAATCCGACTCCCGTGAAGGCGGCCATGGCCGAAATGGGGCTGCTCGAGCCTGTGTTCCGTCTGCCGCTCGTGCCGCCGCGCACGGAAAATCTCGCGAAGATTCGCACCGTGCTGGAATCGCTCGCGCTTCTCGAAAGGGTCCACGTTGCCAACCGCAGCTGACAAGCTCGAAAAGCAAATCGAAGCGTTGTTCGACGCCAGGCCCGCGCGCTATTCCGAAGAAGACCACCAGCTTTTTCGCGCGTTCAAGGAAGAACTGAACGCGGGCCGCATCCGCTCCGCCGAGCCCGACGCTTCGCAGCCAACCGGCTGGCGGACCAACGCGTGGGTGAAAAAAGGAATCCTCGTGGGCTTCCGCATGGGCGCCGTCGTGGACATGTCGGTGGATTCCGCGAAGCAGCCATTCTTTGACAAGGACACTTACCCGGTGCGGCATTTTTCAACGAGCGATGGCGTGCGCATCGTGCCCGGCGGATCGAGCATTCGCGATGGCTGCTACATCGGGCGCGACGTCGTGTGCATGCCGCCGATGTTCGTCAACGCGGGCGCCTACGTTGGCGATGGCACGATGATCGATTCGCATGCGCTCGTCGGAAGCTGTGCGCAGGTCGGCCGCAGTTGCCACATCTCGGCTGCGTCGCAGATCGGCGGCGTTCTCGAACCCGTGGGCGCGATGCCGGTGATTATCGAAGATGAGGTTCTCGTCGGCGGGAACTGCGGCGTCTACGAGGGAACGATCGTGAAGCGCCGCGCAGTGCTCGGCACGGGAACAATCCTCAATCGATCGACGCCAGTGTACGACATCGTGCGCGGCAAGGTGTACGCAGCCACGGAGACCGAGCCCTTGATCGTGCCCGAGGAAGCCGTGGTGGTCGCCGGTTCGCGCTCCATTTCGCGCGGCAAGGGCAAGGATTGGGGAATCTCGCTCTACACGCCGGTGATCGTAAAGTACCGCGACTCCAAAACCGACGCGAAAATTCAACTTGAAGATCTACTGCGTTGAGCTGCAATTCCGTAGCGCTGGTGTCTCGCCGGCGAGACGCCGGCGCTACTTTGTTGCCAAGATTACCGTCGAAGGCGGTGGGACAGGAACCGTTGCCACCTTACGGAAGCCGGCTGTTTTGAGCCAGGCGCGGTATTCCCGCAGTGTGAAGATGTTTCCTTCCTCGGTTTGCAGGAGCATGTTCAATCCAAACAGCACCGGCATCGCAGGGCCCGTGCGCGCGTCGTTCGGAACATATTCTCCGATCAGGAGTTTCCCGCCGGGCCGCAGCGCCGCATAGGATTTCCGCAGAAGCTTCTTGCCGTGTTTTTGCCCTTCCGAGTGGATGATGTGGCCGAGGATCACCAGGTCATACGTATCGCGTCCGAAGTCCGTCTGCCGCAGGTCGCCCTCTAGAAAATTGTAGCGGGCGGCGACGCCGAATTTTTGGGCGAAACTGCGCGTGATCGGGGTCATCTCCGGAAAATCCACAGTCGTTACGCGCGCCTCGGAAATGGCCCGAGCAAACGCCAGCGACCAGGCGCCGGAACCAGCAGCAACGTCCAGTATTTTATGAATCTTGCGGCGCTCTTTTTCTGGAAATCGCGAGACGGCCGCTGTGGATGCTTCAAAGTTACCGGGGAAAATGCTGGCCACCAATTTAGGGAAAAACTCTTTGCCCTTTTCCGCGACATTCACGGTTTCCGCGGGGTGGCCTGTCCTCACCGCCTCCGTCAGATTCTTCCAGTTGTCCCACGTCAGCGAAAGGGCTTGAGCTAACGCACCCACGTACGCTTTTCCCCCGGGCACCAGAAACGCGGCGGAAACGGGCTGGAGGTTGTAACGGCTGCCGGCCTTGCGCAAATAGCCAATCGCCGTAAGAGCATCGAGCAGGGACGCCATGCCGCGCGGAGATGCTCCCACCCCTTCGGCAATGTCTTTCACGGTTCGTTTCCCCGCGGCGATTTTGCCGAACACGTCCAAATCAACCGCAGCGACCAGCGCTCGGGCTCTCCATGCGCCAGTGATATCTTCCATGATCATAGCCGGCGAGAGCGGCGTCTTTCTTGTATTCCGTGCCATGAGTCCCGTCTCCAGATAAATAAAATTTCCGGTTTACCGTTGTTAGATCGAGAAGTCGCAACCAGACTATGTGTACCGGTCCGGGATAGTCAACGGGAATGCTGCTTAGCTTCTATAGTGACCGCCTCTCGAAAATGCCCCGCCTGACTGAAAAAGACCGCTAAGGTATTCGCCGCCCCCGGAATACGGGAAATTCTAGGGGGAATTGCCTTTAAACTCTGATATAGTTGTTATGTTTTATATGGGAGTCGGGGGTTTTCTTCACCTTCCGGGGTGTTGGGAATGTTAACCCCTCGTGACTTCATCCGGTCCTCACCATCGCCGTCAAGCGATCTGAATCCGGCCATTGATGCCGCGCGCTCTGCTGATTCCCACTCTTGGAAAGAGAGAAAATCATGAAGAACGTGTTTGTCGGGAACATGAATTTTCAGACGACGGAAGCGGAGCTGCGCGCCCTCTTTGAACCGTTCGGACAGGTCACTCGCGTTCACATCGCCATGGACCGGGAAACAGGACGCGCCCGCGGATTCGCATTCGTCGAGATGCCCAACGATGCGGAAGCCACGAAGGCGATGTCAGAACTCGACGGCAAAGAAGTCGGAGGGCGAGCGTTGAAAGTCAATGAGGCGCGGCCCAAGGCCGCGTCCGGTGGCGGCGGACCGCGCGGAAGCGGCGGCAGCGGTGGCGGTGGCGGCTTTGACCGTGACCGCGATCGAGATCGCAACCGCGGCGGCAGCGGCGGCCGGGGCGGAAATTCCCGCCAGGGTGGCCGATTCTCGACCGAGGATTATCGCGACAGTCCCCGGCAGCCACGCGAACCTCGCTGGTAACGCGCAAAACGTTCTTTCACAGCCCTGGCGGTCCGCACGCGCTTCCACACAAGGAGATTAGTATGGCTACGTCGAAATCCACGTTTCAGAAGCGCCAAAAAGAAATGAAAAGGCAGGAAAAGCAGCGCATGAAGGCGGAACGCCGCGCGCAGAAAAAGTTGGTCGGCCGGCAAGACGCCGATTTCCCGATGGAACCCCTGACAGGCCCCATCGTCGATCCCGATCTCGTTTTTCCAGAAACGGACGACGAGGCTTAGTCGGGCCGCGATTTTCCTGACCTCCACACTTCGCAAAAACGCCGGCCCGCGCTGCATCGGGACAAGCGAGACGCCGGTGCTACGAGTTGATCAGAAATGGCTGGATTCGCTGCTCGAACCTCCCGAGTCCGCAGGCCCCGAAGAAATTTTCCCCCACGCCGACCGCTTCCAGTTCTCCACGAAACGGTGTCCAACTCCCCAAGAGGGAAGCGGCATTAGCAAGCGCAACGAAAGTCCATTCAAATAGGGTTCGTACATTTCGCGCAATTCGATCAGCTTCTTGTCTCCCGATTCGCCGCACTTGCTGGAGGCGCGGCATTCCACGAGAAGATTGCGGACCGCGGCCACTTCTTCTGGGGGGAGACGGTCTTGCGCCGGCCGGGACGCGGGCACTCTTAAGACCTCCGCCAAGTCCACTACGGCGTGGCGCGCAATCGCAAACGTCAATTGCGATTGCCATTTGGCCGTGCCCTCGCCGTAAGCAATGAGCAGCGCGGACACGTCGAGGACCGCTGTGAACGCGGCGAGCCAGGATTGATTGTCATGCTGCGAACGGAAATAGCAGAGCACCGGATAGGACAGATGGCTTTCCATGATTTGCGCGGCCCAGGTTTCCCATTCGCGCAAGTAGGGAGTCAGAACTTCGCTGTCCGCAAATTGCGAGTGCCGGCGCAGTAGCTCCGCAGCGGTGGGAGGCGATCCCGCGCGAGCGTCGAGAAGCGAGATGTTCAACTCCCGCTGCGAAAACGCCCCGTAGAGCGTCGGCAGATACGAAATCATGAGGCCCAGAAAGCCGAAACCTGTTCCTCCCTCGGTGACCGTGATCGCCTTCGCCAGCGTGGTTCGCGGCGTCACGTCGCCTAATCCCAGCGTGAAGAAAGTGGTCCCGCTCAAATAGAAATCGGTCCGGAACGTCGGCGTTTCCCCCGGCGCGTTGATCGCCGAACCGGAAGCCCAATGCAGCATCGCGAATGCGAGGATCAGCAAAAACGCCCACGTCGCAAATAAGCCCAAGAGCGAAAGCGGGCCGTAATAGCTGAGATGCGCGTCGCGCACCTTTTTCGAGCGGATCAAACGGTTGACCGCGGCCCAGAATGTCCACGTGACCCGGTAGAACATCCGTACCAGTCGAATGGGACGAGTCACTCGCCGGGGCAGAATGATAGTTTCAAACGCTTCCCACAAAGTGGCGAAGAGAATGAAGAAGCCCGCGATGGCGATCAGAAGTTTCATCCACACTCCGTCGGCTCACAACACAATATCAGGTGTTGGCCGCGAGCAGAAATTCCTGCAGCTCGGAAAAACGGTTGGGAAAGGGAATGGATTTCTTCGGCCGGTCCAGGAACGCCGCCAGGCGTTCGGGCATCTCCGGACGGACGCCGATGGCGCGGGCGACGGTTTCGGCGAACTTGGCGGGATGAGCCGTGGCGAGCACGATTCCCTGCGCGGCCGGTTGATTTTGTTTTGCGAAGCTCTCCCAGCCCAGCACACCTACGGCAGTGTGAGGATCGAGCACGTAGCCATGGCGTTTCTCTACATCATGCATGACGCGCAGTGTTTCCTCATCGTTGAAACTGCATCCCCAGATGTCGCGGCGGATGGCCTGAAGATCGTTGTCGTAAAGATCGACGATGCGCGCGAAGTTGCTGGGGTTTCCGACATCCATGGCATTGGAAATGGTGTGGCGCGAGGCGCGCGGAATCAGTTTGCCGCTGCGAAGGAATTCAGGCACAACGTCGTTGGCGTTGGTCGCGGCGATAAATTGCGCGACGCCCAAACCGATACGCTTGGCCAGTAGCCCGCCGGTCAAGTTGCCAAAATTGCCGCTGGGGACCGAAAACACGGGAAGAGATCCCGACAGCCCGAGTTGCGCGACGGCGGCGAAGTAATAAAAACTTTGCGGAATGAGCCGCGCGATGTTGATGGAATTCGCCGACGTGACTGTGAGCTTTTCCGCGATCGCGGGATCGACCAGCGCCTGCTTCGCCAGGCGCTGGCAGTCGTCGAACGAGCCGGCCACTTCGAGGGCCGTGATGTTCTGACCGAGCGTGGTGAGCTGTTTTTCCTGAGCGTCGCTGACGCGCCCGGCGGGATACAGGATCACGACGCGGATGCCGGAAACTCCGAGAAATGCCTGCGCCACGGCGCTTCCCGTGTCGCCCGAAGTCGCGACGATGACGGTGAGTTGTTTGCCCGATTCCGCAACGAAATATCCCATCAGTCGCGCCATGAAGCGCGCGCCAAAATCCTTGAACGCCAGCGTCGGCCCGTGAAACAGTTCGAGAATGTGCAGCCGTTCACCGAGAGTGACGAGCGGCACGGGGAAATTGAACGCCTCGGTAACGATCTTCATCAGGATGTGCGTGGGAATTTCGTCGCCTGTGAACAACGCGCCTACATCCTGCGCAATTTCATGGAACGTGAGCGACGGCAGGCTTTCCAGGAAATCCTTGTCCAGGTGCGGAATTTCGACGGGCATATATAGCCCGCCGTCGGGCGCCGATCCGCGAAGGACGGCGTCGCGCAAGGAAATTTCCGGGCTGCGGTGGAGAGTGCTTCGGTATTTCATCACGCGGGCCGCGCCTGCCCTTCGAGCAGCTCGAGGAAACCGCGCGCGTCAGGATGGAGGTTCCGCAGGCGTTCCATGGAAACAACGCGGTGCGCGTAGCGTTCGTACAATTTCTTTCGCCGCGCAATCAGTTGGGGATAGCACCGCGCGATCGCATCGTGCGTCGATTCGCCGGGGCGCTGGACGAACTGATCGCGCCACAGGACGGGCTTCGGGTCGGACAAATACCGCGCGATCAATACCTCTTCTTCCGCGGGAGAAGCCTCGAGGTAAACCACCGTGGTGAGATTTTGCATCCGGCGGCAGGTTTCCTCGCCAGTGTAAACGACGCTGCCCGTGGTGTCCAAAATGGTCCCTTCCTCGCCCGACGCCTGAATTTCATCCAACGCTTCGCACATGGATTTTACTTCGCAATCCAGATATTTTTTTTCATGCTCGCGATAAGCCGGGTCGTCCGGCCAACCCATCCAGGCCGCGACGCCGCCAATGCCGCGGTGCCCGCCTGCCGCAAGCTCGGGAGCAAGTTTTTTCTCGATCCGGTCGTCAATACTGATGACGCGAAATCCGGCGGCCGCCAGCTTCTGCGCCCAGTGCGACTTTCCCGCGCCGGACATTCCGATAAGGGATAACTTGATCACATACCCTCGGTAGTGTTTGCTGTTGCCAAGCGGATCGGCCCGACCGCGCCTACATATTGGCGGCCAGGAACCGACTCCTCATCACGGAGGACAGCTTGATTTTTATACTGGAGACCGCTCAAAGAGGATAGCGTCCCACGATGCGCCCTGCAAGTCCCGGGGTATTGGGGGTTATTTGCTAAACTCTCCTCTATATCGAGCATCCTGTGGGGCTCGCTGGCTATGTCGTTTTTGAGATGTGGGCCAGCGAATCTTGAATCACGTCGTAGACGAAATTGAGTTGGTCGGGCGTGATGACGTAGGGCGGCAGGATATAGACGACGTTGCCGAGAGGACGCAGAAGCACGCCGCGGCTGAGGAAGTATTTGTACAGGCGCGGGCGAAGAGAAGATAAATATCCCGCGTCGGGCACCTTCAGTTCGATGGCCGCGACGGTGCCGATGTGCCGGACATCCGCTACGCTCGGATGCGCGGCGAACGCGGGCAGGCGAGCCGCGTGGACTTTTTCAATTGCGGCTATCCGCTCGAAGACCGGCTCGCTCTCGAAAATGCGGAGAGACGCATTCGCGGCGGCGCAGGCGATTGGATTGGCAGTATAGGAGTGCCCGTGGAAGAACGCGCGCGTGCGATCTCCGCCCGTGAAGGCGTCGTGAATGCGATCGGTCGCGAATGTTGCGGCGAGAGGTAGAAATCCTCCGGTGAGGCCTTTGGCGACGCACATTAGATCGGGAGCTATTGCAGCTCTTTCGCAGGCAAACATGCGGCCCGTTCGCCCGAAGCCGGTGAGGACTTCGTCCGCAATCAACAGCACATCGTGAGCGGCGGTCAGGCGGCGGACTCCGGAAAGAAATTCCTCGGGATGAACGATCATGCCGCCCGCGCCCTGAAGCAGCGGCTCGACAATCACGGCGGCGATTTCTTCGCCCTGTTCGGAAAGCAGGCGCTCCAGTTTATTCAGGCATTCGATCTGGCAGGTAGCACGCGTGAGGCCGACAGGGCAGTGCGCGCAGTAGGCCGAATGGGTGCGCAGGACGGGAATTCGCAAAGAATCGAATGCCGCGGTAAATGGAGAATCGTCGCTCACAGACATCGCGCCCACCGTATCGCCGTGGTAGGCGTTTTCGAGCGCGACGATTCTTTGTTTCTGAGGCCGTCCGGAATTTTTCCAATATTGCAGGGCCAGTTTCAGCGCGACTTCCACCGCGGTCGAGCCGTCATCCGAGAAAAAAACGTGGCGCAGCGGGGCGGGAACAACTTTGCCCAGGCGCGCCGCAAGTTGTTCGGCCGGCTCGTGCGAAAATCCTGCGAAGAGGACGTGTTCGAGCAGCGCGGCTTGTTTGGCAATGGCCTCCGCGATCGCCGGATGCGAGTGGCCGTGGATGTTGACCCACCAGGACGAAATCGCGTCCAGAATTTGGCGCCCATCCTGCGTCTCAATAAAAACACCTTTCCCGCTACGAATGGAAAGAGGAGGCGGGTCCACGCCTTCCTGTGTGAACGGATGCCAGAGATGGAGGTCGGAAGCGCTCATAATTTATTGGAACGCCTGATGATCGAAGTGTTTTTCATAGACATCGAGCAGCGCCGCGCGATCAATTTTCTTGAGTTTGGGGATGTGACCAACAACGCGAACATTGCCGTAACGTTCGATGGCGCCACGATTCTCGAGGTTCTCGTTGCCGATAAGGGCCACTCCACATATCGGGATGCTCGCCTCACCCAATGCTGCGAGCGTCAGCAGGGTGTGATTGATCGTCCCCAGCCCCGTGCGCGCGGCAACGATGACTGGGAATCCGATTGTCCGCATGAGATCTCTCATCATATCGTGCTCGTTGAGAGGCACCATCACTCCACCTGCGCCCTCGACAATCCATCTTTGCCCCGCCGGAGCTACGGGTAATTCAAACGCTTCGAGAGCGATACGAACTCCCGCCTCGCGCGACGCCAGATGCGGCGAAACCGGCGGGTCAAATCGATATCGTTCCAAAGGGAGCCGGTCTTCCGCGGCTTCCGACCATGCGCGCACCGATTCGCGATCGGTGCCTTCGATTGCACCCGTTTGCACGGGCTTCCAATAGATGGCGTTCAAGGCGGCGACGAGAAGGGCGGAGAGAACAGTTTTTCCGACGTTCGTGTCCGTCCCGGTCACGAAATATCCGGTCATCGGGAAACGGAAACCGCGCGCATGGTGGAAGATTCATTGCGGGCTTGAATCATTGCGGCAACCAGATTGGCAAGAATTTCTTTGGAATGCTTTGCCGTCAGGGATAAACGAAGCCGCGCGGATCCCGCCGGAACCGTGGGCGGACGAATCGCGCGAACGCCGAATCCCCGTGTCCTGAGGTAGGCGGCAAAAGTGACAGCGGCATCGTTCGGTCCGAGGATTACCGGCACGATATGTGAATCGCTGCGCGCTGTGTCAAAGCCGTTTCTTCGCAATTCGTTTCGCAGGAAAGCGCCTAGCTCCTCTATCCGCGCGCGTTCGCCCTCCGATTCCTGGGCAAGATTCATTCCGGCTGCAACCTGCGAAGCGAAATACGGCGGCAGGCCTGTGTTGTAAACGAAAGTGCGCGCGCGATTGATCAGAAAACGGCGCAGATTCCGCGAGCCGCAGACAAATCCTCCGGCCGACGCGAGCGCTTTGCCGCAAGTATGCACCGTCGCGAGTACGCGCGCGGAGAGCCCTGCCGCCGCCACGCAACCGCTGCCGCGCGGGCCGCGCACGCCAATCGCGTGCGCCTCATCCACGATCAGTTCCGCGCCATAGCGTTCAGCGAGCGCGGCCAGATCGGCGAGCGGTGCGCGGTCTCCCTCCATGCTGAAAATACTCTCGACAACGATCACGCGCGCTCCGGCAACAAACGCATTGCGGCGAAGTTCACTTTCCAGAAAATTCGAGTCGAGATGCGGGAAGATGATGCGCCGGCATTTCGCCAGGCGAATCCCGTCGATCAGGCTGGCGTGATTGGCGCTGTCCGAGAATACAACGTCCTCGGGGCGCAGAAGGGCGCTCAGCAGTCCCATGTTTGCGGCGTAACCGGAGGTGAAGTACAAAGCGGATTCAGCGCCAACCCATCGGGCAAACTCAAGCTCGAGGAGAGTCCACACTTCATCATGCCCCGACAATAGGCGAGAGCCGGTGGACGCGATCCGCGGAGCGGAGTTCACGCCCTCCAGGATTGCTTGCTTCATTCGAGGATCTGCGGCGAGGCCGAGGTAATCGTTGGAACTGAAATCGATGCCCTGAACAGCTTCCAGTTGGCGCAGCTCGCCGCGAGTTTCGAGATCGGAAAGCTCGGCGAGGATGCGCTGGTTCATGTCCACGGAAATATTCTTACCGCAGCGGCAGCGGTTCCAGCCCGAGGGAATGAAGCATCGCCGCATCGTCCTCAGGTTCGGGATTTGGAGTGGTCAGCAATTTTTCGCCGATGAACAGCGAATTGGCGCCGGCCACAAAACACAGCGCGACAGCCTCGCGCGAAAGCGCCTTGCGCCCCGCGCTGAGCCGGACCATCGAAGCAGGCATCAAAATGCGCGCCGTCGCAATGGTGCGAACGAAGACAAGCGGGTCGAGCGCGTCCAGGTGTTCGAGGGGAGTCCCGGCAACTCGCACCAGCGCGTTGATGGGAACGCTTTCCGGATGCGGATCGAGCGTGGAAAGCTGGTGCAGCAATCCGATGCGATCGCCTTCGGATTCGCCGAGGCCGATGATTCCTCCGCAGCAGACGGTAACTCCCGCTTTTCGCACCGATGCGAGCGTGCGGAGGCGATCGTCGTAATTGCGCGTGGTGATAATTTGCCCGTAAAATTCCGGCGAAGTATCGAGATTGTGGTTGTATGCGGTCAGCCCCGCCTCGGCTAGGCGCCCCGCCTGCAAATCGTCGAGCATCCCGAGCGAGCAGCAAACTTCCATGCCGAGCTTCGCCACGCGCCGCACCATTTCCAGAATATTTTCAAAATCCTCGCCCTCTTGCACCTGCCGCCACGCGGCGCCCATGCAGAATCGCGTTGCGCCTTCGCTTCGGGCGCGCTCGGCAAACTCCACCACTTCGTCCACGGGCAGCAGGCCGCCGCGCGAAACTTCCGTCGAGTAATGGGCACTCTGCGGGCAGTACGAGCAATCTTCCGGGCACCCGCCGGTTTTCACGGAAAGCAGCCGGCAAAACTGGACGCGCGTGGGATCGTGGAATTCACGGTGCGCCTGCTGGGCCGAGAAGAGAAGATCGGGCAGCGGCTGCCGGTAGATGCGGCGAATTTCTTCCCGCGTCCAATCATGACGCAAAGCCGTCTTGGCTGCCGAAACGCCTGCATCGTTTTGCGACAAGTGGTCTCCTCCAGGACGATACTCGTGGTGCGCGGATCGGCGCAGCAATCACAGCGCAAATCGCTTCGTACGTATCCGCCCATCCAGCGACGTGCCGCCAGGAAAAACATTCTAACGCACATTCGACGAGAATATCGACCTCGCACGGTCCATCCATGATTCGGATCGATTCCATCCGTGCGGGAAATCCAGTGACTGGCGACTCGTGATGCCGGCCGGACAGCCGCGTCGCAAGTCTGCGAATGCTCCTTACTGCACATCACATTTGTATCGAGATGAAAAGATGGAAAGAATATTTGGCGTGTAAGAGTGGAATGAAGGAAAGATCGGGACGGCAATTGGGTTTTGGAAAATACTTACAGTCGCGCCTGTTCCTTGCGATTCGTTTTCTTGGAGCCCGGGTTCGAAGATGGGGAAGACGACTCATTGGCCGTGGAATTCTTCTTGTGGCAGGAAATTGCCCACCAGCGATTTTGGAATTGCGGCAGCTCGCACATCTTCGTGCAATGCTTCATTCCGGTTTCGTATGCGCAATGGCAGTAGCACAGCGGCGTCGCGGGGCCTGAGCGCAGCGCCGTCGGAACCTGGTTCGCGAGAGCAGCAGCCGAAATCGTTCCCAGCAGAATTGCCATGCGAATCGCCTGCCGGAATCCGCTAGAGCTGGATTTCATTCTTTCATTTTGAAACGGCTGCTATTAAAAACCGATAGCGCGGAGGGTGGGAAATTGTTGGTATTCAGGGTTTGAACGTACTGGTACCGAGGCGGATGGCGAACATTTCCATCTACCAGGCTATTGAATGAGCGAGGCGCCGGGGAGATTTGGCGCTGAAACGACTGCAGGACTCAGATCCGGGAATAGGAAAGATCGAATCGGCTGAACTGGTGGAGAAGTCGTTGCTAGATCAATGCGTTCGGAAATTTGTTGGACAAAATATTCGCAGACAAGATTGCAAGAGGACAAACCAAATAAAGCCAACAATCAAAAAGGCAGCTCACGCGATCACGCGTTGGTTGTCGCGGCTTCGGCCAAGTCGGCCAGCTCCAGTCGCAAGTTTCCCGCATTGGACGCATAACTAAGGGCGGGTTCGAGGTCGAGAATTCCCGCTCGGACCATGCGATCGAGCTCACCGTCGAAGCATTGCATTCCTTCAGTCGAGCCATCTCGCATCGCATCGAGCAGAGATTTGCCCTCCGTTTCGCCTTTTTCCACATATTCGCGCGTCCGCATCGTCGATTTCAAAATCTCAATGGCCGCGATTCGGCCGGTCCCGTCCTTTTTCGGGATCAGGCGCTGCGAAACGATGTAGCGAAACGCTCTTGAAAGGCGGGAGCGGATCGCCTGTTGATCCGCAAGGGGAAATACACCAATGATCCGTTCAATCGTCTTGGACGCGTCCACCGTGTGCAGGGTGGAGAAGACCAGATGGCCCGTTTCCGCCGCTTCCAGCCCGATTTCGATCGTTTCCTTGTCACGCATTTCCCCAACCAGGATCACCTTGGGGGCCTGCCGCAAGGCCGCTCGCAGAGCCAGAGCGAAGCTAGGCGTGTCGCTGTGGAGTTCGCGCTGATGAATCGTGGACTTCTTGTGCATGTGCAGAAACTCGATCGGGTCTTCGATCGTGAGGATGTGATAGGCCTTCTCCTCATTGATTTTGTTCAGGATAGCGGCCAGCGTCGAGGACTTTCCTGAGCCAGTTGGGCCTGTCACGAGCACGATGCCATTGCGCAAATCCGCGATTTCGCCCAATTGCACCGGCAAGTTGAGCGACTTTAGATCTGGCGTCGTCATTGGGATAACGCGCATGACGATCGCGTATGTGCCACGCTGCCGGAAGATGTTCACCCGAAAACGAGCAATTCCGGGCAGACTATAGGAAAGATCGGTGGACCCTTCCTTCTCGAGCTTCCCCGCCACAAGGTCATTCTTTCCAATCAGATCAACGGCTATCCGGCGCGTTGCATCCGGGGCCAGCTTGCCTACGCCCGCGATATTCACCTCTCTGAGCTGGCCGTTAAGTTCAATTTGAGGGGTGCGCCCCGGGGAGAAGATTAAGTCGCTCACCTGCTTGGAGACTTGGAGCATGGTGGCAACAATCGATGCGGTCGAAACCTTAGCTGCTGGGGTAGCGCTTGGCCCAGCATCGTGGCTCACGGCAGGGGGTTGCGACGGCGCAGAAGGCGAATCCATGGTGGCTCCCGGATAAAAGGCTGACTTTCTTGTAAGTTGCAGTCCTGTAGTAGGTTACGAGCCTTGCCGGGGCCCTATTTTCTCTTTTTAGGGTGACGAGACCTGGTAAAAGCTCTCAATTCCTTCTCGATTGCTCGAACCGATTCGGCCCCAAGCCCCACGAACTCGACCCCGATCCCTATACCAGGGAGGCAATAGCGTACTTCGCCACGAGTCTGAACTTCGACCTTTGACTGCGTCAAGCGAAATCGGAGGTTTACGACAGCTCCTTCCGGAAAATGTGTCGAAGTGTTCACGAACATGCCGTGCGGGCTGAGGTCGGGTGGGCGGATTGGGATCTCGCGTCCCCCGCCTTCATAGCTCATATGGAGTTCGCACAGGTGCTGGATACGAGGTTCGCGGCGAGCTGGTGTGGTTGAAGGCTCAGTGCGTCCGCGCTTCTTCAAGAGAGAACCCTTTCCGCGTCACGGAGCAATGACCCGGCGTGAGAATCCGACCCTCCAGGCCCGCGCCGAGTTCCACAATAAGGGCAGAAGCGATAAGCGGGTGACAACTCGTATCCGCACCGTTCACATCCGGAGTTAGACAATGCTTCCATTGGGACTACACGAACGACTTCTTCCAGCGTGGTAACGCCTGCCTGAATTTTTTCCAAGGCGTCATCCTGCATCCGGCGCATTCCGGCGGCCCGAGCCGCGGTTCGAACGAGTTCAGGTTTATACCCGCCGCGCAGAACGGCGCGAATCGATTCGTCGACCGTCAGCAGCTCATAGATTCCCACTCGGCCCTTGTACCCGGTGTGGTCGCAAGCGTTGCAGCCCTCCGGCCATGCGATGCGGTCCGGCGGCTGGATCCAGCCCACGGCGGCGAGGCGCTCACCATAGTCCGGCGCAACTTGCTTATAGCTATGGCAGGCGCAAAGCTTGCGAAGCAGCCGCTGGGCCAGTATTCCTGTCACCGAGGACGCGATCAGATATTCGGGGATCCCGAGATCGAGCAAGCGGGCCACGGCGGAAATACTGTCGTTGGTATGCAGCGTGGACAGGACCATGTGGCCGGTCTGCGCGGCTTTCATGGCGATTTCGGCGGTTTCCAGATCGCGAATTTCCCCAACCATGATGACATTGGGGTCCTGCCGCAGGATCGAGCGCAGGCAACTCGCAAAGGTCAGTCCGGCACGAGTATTCACATGCACCTGGTTGATTCCTGGGAGCGCGTATTCCACGGGGTCTTCCACGGTGACGATGTTCACAGCCGGCTTGCGCAAAAGATTCAGAGCGGAATACAGCGTCGTGCTCTTGCCCGAGCCCGTCGGCCCGGTCACCAGCAACATTCCCTGAGGCTGAGCGATGAGATGCCTCATCCGATCTGCCACGTCGGGAGGAAATCCCAAGTCGGCAAAACTCAATATCGGGGCCGAGGCCTCGAGCAGCCGCATGACAACTTTCTCTCCGTATTGTGTCGGCAGCGTTGACACACGCATGTCTACGCGTCGCTGGCCCACCGCGACCATGAAGCGGCCATCCTGCGGGGCGCGGCGTTCTCCGATGTCCATGTCGGAGAGAATCTTGATGCGGGACACCAGCGAGTTCTGAATGTTCCGCGCGACGGTTTCCAATTCGCGTAAAACTCCATCCACTCGGATTCGCACAACGGTCATTGTGGCTTGTGGCTCAATGTGGATGTCGCTGGCCTGCTTGGCCATGGCCTTTTTTATAATGTCCGACACCAAGCGGACTGCGGGCGTCCTCCTCTGGTTGAGTTCCGCTTGAATTTCCTGAATGGCTTCCCGATTGGCCTGGCGGGAACTGGTCGAAATGAACTCCATCTCCATGCCGGTTTCTAGAGGGGCCTCGTTAGCAGGTTGCCTCGCAGGCGCGGTACTCTCGAAGTGGTCATAACTCCGCACAATCGCGGATTGAATTTCGGCGCGAAATCCAAACCGCGGGGAGACGTCCTTGCCGCAAGTGAATCGCAACTCATTAATCGTGGCTACGTTCTGCGGCTCCGCCATCACCACAATCAACCGGGATTGCTCCAGACGGACGGGGAGAATGTCCAAACGAACCGCCATGGGCTTGGGAATGGATTGAAGAACAGCGTCATCGCATTGAATCGTCGAGCAATCCAGATATGGCACTCGGGAAACCTCTTCCAAGGCTTTCACTAAAGTGGGCTTGTCGACCAGGCCGCGCTCCAGGATCAATTCGCCCAGGCGAACCATTTTGCCTTCCTGCTCGTGGAATAATTGCTGAAGCTCTTCTGCGGTTAAATGCCCACTGTCCTGCAGAATTTCCCCAAGCTTCTTACGCTTCATGCGCAGTTCCTCGGCGAAATATGGGGCACGCGAAGTTCCAAAGCGCGAGGGATAGGCGCCGCTAAGTCATACGCGTTCAGTGCGAAATATCAGGCATATTAGGAAATTCCAATACGCCTTGTTTCAGTACGGGATGAGGGTCGGGCTGGCCTGGCTTGCGCGCAACATCGGGCTGGCGGGCGGGCGCGTAGATTACTCGCGAGACCAAGACTGAATTGGAAATGCGTTGTCATTCGAGATGACAATTTCAACTTTCGATGGTTCGCAAAGTAAATGAGCGCGGATTTAGCCTGAAAGAAAAGGGTGATTCCCGAGGTGGGAGAGCGCTCTCCCGAAACAGGATTTTCGGGACTGGTGAGGGCGAGAAAACTGGAGAGGCTCGGCCGGAAGATCAACAAAAATAAGAAAATCTTGCGATGGGAGACGTGCAGGAGATTGGCCCACTGCGTGCACTATCAAAAAAACGTGGACGCATCCCGATAGACGACTTTCACAAGTCTGCGAGCGAGGGGGAAGGGGCTTGCTCAAGGACGAGTGCTGGTCGTTCCCACCTGCCTCTGAGAGGGAAGCTAGGATGGATGACCCCACGCCCCGGTCAAAAAAAGGCCGGGAAACGGAATGCGTCTTAGGGGGTTCTTGTTCCCAAGCAAGGGCCCCCATCTTTTTTTGATCTAACTATTGGGCCCGCGCTTCACTTGGATCCTTCACCGCATAAGCAGTCCCCGCAGCCGCCTAAATCTGCGAAATCGTTCCGACTGGTTCCACGCGCCGCAGAACCGGAATCTTCGCTTGCCTGAGCACGTGCTCGACTTCCGTTTCTTTTAGCCGCGAAGCGTCGTACTCGAACGAGAGCCGGTTGGCTTGTTCGTCCACGCGAAAACGGCGCAGTCCATAGGTATTGGCGAAGCTGCCGAGCGCACGCAATTGCTCGGGCTGCAGCCGCGATTGCAACTCGTAGGTAATCTCCATGAGTGTCATGAACGCATTATAGCAGCAGGATGATCCCGGGAACGCCAATCTCCCCGCCGCGGCGGGGGTTCTGCGTTACACGATCTCGCCGATTTGACATAGGGGGAGGGGGTATAGTAGAAAAGGAAGGGATAAGGAATTTGGCGGTGATCTTATGTCAGCGAGAAATACTCAAATAATTCGTCGGGCGGCAACTTGCGGCTGCGGCGCGCACGAGAAGAGCAGGAAAGCCCTGGCCGTCGATCCGGAAATCAAGTCGTCGAACTTGAAACGGCTGCGCCGGATCGAAGGGCAGATACGCGGTTTGCAGCGCCTCGTGGAAGAGGATCGATATTGCGCCGACATACTCGTGCAGATTTCTTCCGCGCAGGAGGCGCTCCGCTCCGTAGGGCGCGCCCTGATGAAGAATCATCTGCGCCATTGCGCCTCCGAAGCCATCCGGGACACGGCGCCGGGCCGCGCGGAAGCGATGTATGAAGAGTTGTTGAATCTGATGGACCTGCAATCGAGATAGGGAAGTTATGGAAACGCAAAATACTAACGCCGGCTCCATGGAAAAAGATCCCGTCTGCGGAATGACGGTGGACCCTTCGCGGGCGAAAGCCACGCACGAGCACGGCGGCAAGATGTACTACTTTTGCTGCGCAGGCTGCAAAGAGAAATTCAGCGCCGACCCTGCAAAATACCTGAGGCCGAAGACCCTTGTCGGAATTGCTCCGATGTCCGCACATCCGGTGCAGATTGCGCCGGCACCGGCCCATGGCGCTCCACAACCGGTTGTGAAAAGCGCGGCGGTACCGGGCGCCGCGAGCAAACCTGCGTTGAACGAATACACATGCCCAATGGATCCCGAGGTGCGCCAGCAAGGTCCGGGCGACTGCCCGAAGTGCGGGATGGCACTGGAACCTCTCGTCGCTGCGCTTCCTGTGACCAAAACCGAATACACCTGCCCTATGCATCCGGAAATTGTGCGGGACGCGCCTGGGTCTTGCCCGATTTGTGGAATGGCCCTGGAGCCGAGAACAGTCAGCGTGGAGGAGGAGCAAAACCCCGAGCTCGCGAGCATGACCCGCAGATTCTGGATCTCTGTGGCGCTCACGATTCCGATTCTGGTTGGGGCCATGGCGGATATGGTGCCTGGGCTTTCAGCGCTAATGCAGTTCGCTTCGCCAAAAGCCTGGCAATGGCTCGAATTCATCCTTGCGACTCCGGTTGTTTTGTGGGGCGGTTGGCCATTCTTCGTGCGCGGTGCGCGCTCGCTCGTCACTCGCAATTTGAACATGTTTACACTGATCGGTTTGGGAACCGGAGTGGCTTACGGATTCAGCGTCGTGGGCGTGCTGTTTCCCGGAATTTTCCCATCGTCCTTCCGGGGTGAAGGCGGCGAAGTTGCCGTGTATTTCGAGGCAGCCGCGGCCATCACAACGCTGGTGCTGCTTGGTCAAGTGATGGAATTGCGGGCGAGAAGCCGGACGGGCGCGGCGATCAAGGCGCTTCTCGGACTTGCGCCGAAAACCGCGCGGTTGATTCGTGAAGACGGATTGGAAGTGGATGTCCCGCTCGACGAGGTGAAACCCGGTGACCGGATGCGCGTGCGCCCGGGCGAGAAAATCCCCGTGGATGGCGTCGTACTGGAAGGCGCGAGCAGCGTCGATGAATCGATGATCAGCGGCGAGCCGATTCCCGTCGAAAAAAGTAAGGGCGAGCGTGTTACCGGGGCCACCGTGAACGGCACTGGTTCTCTGGTGATGCGCGCGGAGCGTGTCGGAGCGGAAACCCTGCTGGCGCAGATCGTCCGAATGGTTGGAGAGGCGCAGCGCAGCCGCGCGCCGATCCAGAAGCTCGCCGACGTTGTCGCGGGATATTTCGTCCCCATCGTTGTGGGAATTTCCGCGCTGACGTTCGTGATCTGGGCGTTGTGGGGACCAAATCCCCGCCTGGCGCATGCCCTCGTCAACGCCGTCGCGGTGCTGATCATTGCGTGTCCCTGCGCGCTGGGCCTGGCTACGCCGATGTCGATCATGGTGGCGATGGGCCGGGGCGCCTCGCTCGGCGTGCTGTTCAAGAACGCCGAGGCCATCGAGCTGATTCGCAAGGTGGATACCCTTGTGGTGGACAAGACCGGCACGCTCACCGAAGGCAAGCCGCAACTCGTTTCGGTTGTGCCCGCCGAGGGTTTTCTTGCCAGCGAACTGCTGCGGCTTGCAGCAACGCTCGAGCGCGGCAGCGAGCATCCACTGGCTGCGGCGATCGTCAAGGGCGCGGAGAATCGCGGCGTCTCACTCGGAGGTTCAGCGGAGGCGTTTGAATCGCTCACCGGCCGGGGCGTTCGCGGCCGCGTCGCGGGCCGAGCCGTCGCGCTCGGAAATCAGAAGCTTCTCGAAGAACTCCACGCCGCTGCCGGGACGCTTGCGGCGAAAGCAGAGACCTTGCGTGCGGACGGCCAGACCGTCATGTTCGTGCTGGTGGACGAAAAAATCGCGGGACTCGTCGCTGTCGCCGATCCAATCAAAGAAACCACGCCCGAAGCGATTCGCCAGTTGCACTCAGACGGTATTCGCATCGTGATGCTGACCGGCGACAGCCGCACGACGGCCGAGGCCGTTGCAAGAAAACTCCAGATTGACGAAGTCGTCGCTGAAGTTTTGCCGCAGGGAAAAGCGGGCGTCGTGAAGCGGCTGCAAGGGGAAGGCCGTTTCGTCGCCATGGCGGGCGACGGAATCAACGACGCACCGGCGCTGGCGCAGGCGCAAGTCGGAATCGCCATGGGCACGGGCACGGACGTCGCGATGGAAAGCGCCGGAGTCACGCTGATCAAGGGCGATCTGCGCGGCATCGTCCGCGCGCGGGCCTTGAGCCGCGCCACGATGAGCAACATCAAGCAGAATCTGTTTTTCGCTTTTGTTTACAACTCGGTTGGCGTGCCGATCGCCGCGGGAATCCTGTATCCGTTTTTTGGCCTTTTGCTCAGTCCAATGATCGCAGCGGTGGCGATGAGTTTCAGTTCGGTGTCGGTGATTACGAATGCGCTGCGGCTGAGGGGGGGCGATTTATCAGCGTAGTTGCAATTTCTAATGCGAGAACCCGCTCTGGAGAAAAACGCAAGGGCGGAGTACCCGGCTCGCGGGGGACCCACGGTCTTCGAAGCCCTCCGTCCGGCCAAGATGGATCCACGACGCGGACATCTTCATCGTCAAATGTGCTCATGCCAAAATCTAAAATTGGAGCCAGGCTTTCAGTACGGGTGCACGAACTCAGCGGTGCCGCCACATTTTTTTATCTCCCCAGAAATGTAAATTGCCCAGTCCTTTGAATACCAATAGACATACCGTTGGTTCTTTCCTTGCATCAAGGTTTGTTCATCCTTAAGACTTCGCGTGCTTTCCAGTTCCTTATTGAAGAGCTGTTCAATGC
>Ga0116217_10000988_pt1 | contig 28514 bp, 38 predicted proteins | sample Sb_taG_6_FD_89697 | JGI IMG/M metagenome (GOLD analysis project Ga0116217, IMG submission 89697) | Peat soil microbial communities from Weissenstadt, Germany - Sb_50d_4_PS metaG | ecosystem: Environmental > Terrestrial > Soil > Wetlands > Peat | place: Germany: Weissenstadt | collected 2010-09-21 | reverse complement strand
CGTCTCCCGACTCGGATACTTTCGTGATGATCGTTTTGCCTGCGAAGGAAGAGGTAGAAAGCTTGGCGTGTCCCGCGCAGAGCACAAAGACGCCACGCGGTTGTTGCCCTTCCATGAAGAGCACAGCTCGCTTTGGATAAATGGCGGCTGCGTTGATTTCGTTGAGGCGTTGTAGGGCGCCAACGGAGAGATTACAGAAGAAGTGTTCTTTTCTCGCCGGGCACGTGAGGCAGTTCTCAAGAACATGAAGACCATAGACGGGGCCCATAAAGCACCTGCTTCTAGTAATCCTAACACCGCGTTAGCCACTGTGATTCGAGACCGGCTTTAGGGAGAGTCACGAAAACTTCTCGGCCACGTGATCGTGGAAAGCACCGCAGTGAGGTTCAAGATCAACCCGCAAGCTTTGTGGCGTTTCTGATGACTGCAATTCCCTTCCAGTTCCGCCTCGACCGGCAAAACGTTGGCTTGCAGATAAAACAAACGAGTCGATATTCCCCGGCCTTTGGGGCTGTTGCACTACGTGGAAGGCGGGCACCGACGGGTGCAAGCATCGAACGCAAGAGAACCATACGGTTAGTCTAGTAGAGACGGAAGTTGACTTCGACATCCACCTGCACGGCCACTGGAATTCCATCCTGGCGGCTCGGTTCAAACTTCCACTGCCGAATTGCTTCGATGGCCCTTTCATCCAGCCCCATGCCCAAGGATTGCTGACCGCGAATGTCACGCGTCCTTCCCTCGGGCCGCACTCCAGCAAGCGGTCGATGCATTTCGTTCGGCCGGGCTCTCTCGGCTCGACCACGAGCCAGCGTTCGCTCAATTGTTCGGAGGCGACGTGCTAACACTGCCTGCTTCAAATCTAATGACTAATCGGCGGGCGGGGTAAAAGGCTCGCTACGTTGATTGAGCGTGTCTGAGCGGAATCCCGTTCGTGCGATCTTTGGACCAGGAGAGAAAACCAGATGCTTGTATCCCGCAAAATCAAACGCCAGTCCGCACACGGTGCCAGCCAACGCTGCGACGGAAGGCCACAACCTGGCTAGCCATTTCAGGGGTTCAGCGAAAATCGCCACCCATGATGCAGCGCCGACATTTATAGCCAAGCCCAAGATGCTCACCGATAAGAACCGACCAGCCCGCACCGCCGTGTCTCCTTGAAAAGGCTGTAGACGAGTCCGGCCCGTCCCCTGTGGCTGATGGCAATAAGAGCGTTCAACACGGCGAGATCAACAGCAGTGTTGACCACGCCTACGACCGCAAATCGTGCAATCTCTGAAACACGCGGCATGTTGTTGTGTCCAGCAGCGCGCCTACGCTGACAGCAGAACATTTGGCAGAATGTGGCGTTCACGGTCGCTCGATGGGCGGGTGCCCAAGCGAGCAACGAAGAAGAAGGTCGGGGCAAATCGCGGCGTTTTTGGGTGGTTTCTTTGCGCACCACATCGCGCTCAACCCCGACCTATGTCTGCGCGCCGCCCAGCGTGACGATTCCCTTTCACGACTCAAAAGACCACCCACCGGCTTAAGGAGAAGAACCTCCGGCCCCAGTCTCCCGCTGTCGGCACAGTCTGTTTTCGCAGGAATGTGGGTGCATGGCACACTGTTTACGAGCTCTGCTTGGCCGCTGCCGCGTAGAACCATCTCTGCTCGACTTCCGTGCTACCGCAAAGGGGACAGGTGACGGTGCCTTCCTTGTATTCGATGGGAGTCAGCGTCTTCGAGAAAGGCCTGTTGCAGGCGTGGCAGAAAAACTCGTAGTGGGGCATGGCTGGCCCTCCTACATGACACAGTAATTCTAGTCCCCTGCTCCAGACAGGTTCAACGCGAAATGACGACCTCCTCGTCGTCCAAACGGGCCACGTCCAATTACGGCGGTTGGGTGAACTACAATTGGAGCCTCCGAGGGCCAAACGGATGGAAATCCAGGTGATCCTAGTTCCGTATGACTCCGGCCTGAAGAATTTCCGGATGGGTAATGGACCTGCTTACCTCGCCAACTTTGGGCTAAAGAAGAGTGGCTTAAGCGGCCTGCGTACGAAAGAGGTTTCAATCGATACCGATTTCCCGCTCGAAGTCGGCACGACGATTCAAGTTGCAAGGGCTCTCGCCAGCACGGTTGAACAGACCGTGAAACAAGGTCGGTTTCCACTTGTGCTTGCCGGTGGCTGCATGAGTTCAATCGGCACGTTAGCGGGGCTCGGCGACCCTCCGGCCCTGATTTGGCTCGACGCACATGGAGACTTCAATACCCCCGACACAACGGTCAGCGGATTCTTTGACGGCATGGCGCTGGCGACCGCGACTGGCCGCTCCTGGCGCAGGCTCACCGCTACCATTCCCGGTTTCCGGCCGGTACCAGAATCGCATGCCATTCTCGTGGGCGCGCACGCCTTCGATCCGATGGAACACCTGCTGTTAAAGTCGTCCGCTGTAACTGTGATCGAACCTCAAGCTGTGCGCGATGGGGGTGCTGCCGCAGCCCTCGAGCCCGCGTTGAAGCGACTACGTGCACGCCAAGCCAGAGTCTATCTGCATATTGACCTTGACGTCCTCGATGTCGGGGAAGCGCGCGCCAATCAATTTTCCTGCCCCGGCGGCCTGACCCTCTCCGAAGTCCTAGATACAGTTCGCCTTGCGCAGCGGCACTTTTCCTTGGTCGCCGTGGCGATCACGGCCTACGACCCAGTGCAGGACCACGACCACAAGGCCTTGTCTGCGGCGACCGAGATTGTGTCTCTGATAAGTGCCGGTGCGCAAATGTAGCGTAAAGCCTCTCTCACAGTAGGACGCTGCTACAAGCCGGCGAGTTGATGATTCGCTATTCGCTTCAGCACGTAAATGACCCAGGGCGGGATCTTCGTTTCGTTCACCCACCGGTAGGGGCTCGTCTCCCGTGGCGAGTGGCTTGAACAATGCAAACCGCCTTCAGACCTGCCTGCCTGTACACCCCCTGATAGGACTCGTCCGTGCAGAGGATGTCTTCGACCGGCCTTGTGTCCCTCGTGGTCGGTCACAATGATGCGCACAACATCGCCGCTGCGTGCAGCTGCGTTCCTTGGGAAGTCCTGGGTTGAGAACGAAGCCCATTTGTGCGTGTAAATGTCAGGCGAGGAAACTAAGCTGACAATGGCTCCATTCGGATTTAGCAGCGTTCCGAGATCGCCAAAGATTCTGACCTTCATCGCCCCCCGGGATGTTGTCGAACGTGAAAGCCGAGAGCACGAGGTCGAAGGCCCCAACAGGCAAATTCGTTGAGATTATCGCCCAGCACGAGGCGGTAGTCGCCTTTGGGATCCATGGCGCGTGCGATTCGCAGCATGTCCTCCGAGACATCCACTCCAGTCACATCGAACCCGAGTTTCCGCAGGAACCGTGTTGACCGGCCGGTGCCACAGCCGAAATCAAGCGCCCTCGTACCCGTGATATGGTTTGAAATGATCGCGGGCAGATCGCGGTAGGCGAGGTAATACGTGTTCGCGAACTCGAGCGTGGCGTACGCGTCGGCACGGCTGACGTCCTCGTAGCAGTTAACAAAGTCCATGCCCACCTCTTTCCTCAGCTCCTAACGTTCTCTATCCGCTTGAAGTGGGAGCAGGTCGCGGATAACGGCCCATGATCTTCCGGATGCGCCCGTACAGACGATGCCCGGTTCCGCCCCAGTGATGCACGCTGAGTTACCACATGCCGCTCTTGTCGGCAGCAGATACCTATCCGACTCTCCCCCTGTTCAAAGTCACCTCGAACGATCCGGTTCGGTCACGCAGAAATCCAATGGCCATCAGGACTCGCGCAAGTGCAAAAACCGGCCGTTACATCCAGTACTTCCTCGGCATCGTCACCTGTGCGCGTTCATGCTCGGCGCGATCGGTAAGAAAGCGTGCCTCTCCCTCGTCTCGCCTCCGATCAACAACCTGACCTTTGGTGTGTTCTGCACGTTGCGCACCCATTGTCGATTGACGTTCGCCGTTCCGATAAGAATGTTGTCACCGTCAACGACGAACCAGATCGTGACGTTGTATGGCTTCCCCGACTTACGGCCGTAGTGGGTCAGTCTTATCGCCTGCTTCGACGCCACCCTTTGTAGTCACTCCATATCCAAGTTCTCTGAGGGTCCATTTCTACTTGCTCGCGTCGCAAAAGTCAGTGATCAGAGACGCGAATGTGCAAACGCGTCGCACGGCCTGCAAGGTAATTCTCTCCTATCACGCCGACACGTGATTATGGTCACTGCACCCACTCCAGTATCGGATAAGCTCGATTTCGACTTCCCGCAACCGAAATGATTCGAAAGAAGTTCCTCATTGGCGTGCTCGTCTTGGTATTGGCCGCGCTGGTCTACTCTAGCTATCACCATGACCTCCAAACGACACGGATCCATAGCTCGTTTGGCAGCAAGATCGTCAATACTCCCCGTGGCACGATCGAATATGCTGACGCCGGAGCCGGACCTGCTATTCTTGCGATTCACGGCGCCGGTGGTGGTTTCGACCAAAGCCTGGATCTTGCACGGGATTTCCTCGGAGCTGAATTCCGAGTCATAGCGCCTTCACGATTTGGCTACCTGCGTTCACCTCTGCCGGACGACGCATCGCCGACAGCTCAGGCCGACATATATGCGTGCCTCCTTGACACTTTGAAGTTGCAAAGGGTCGCTGTGATCGGCGGCTCCATGGGGGCGCCGTCGGCGATGCAGTTCTGTCTTCGATATCCTGACCGCTGCTCCGCGCTGATTCTGCTATTCCCGATCGCTTTCGCGCCGTATCCGGCCAATGAGCCGCCACCGAAACCTTCCGCAGTTGCGAAGTTCGTGATGGATACAACTCTGAGATCCGACATTGTTTTCTGGGTCACCACGAAGATTGCGCGCGATACGATGATGAAAACCATCCTGGCGACTCCACCCGCAGACTTCAGGAATGCAACGCCGGAGGAGCAGGAACGCGTTCTCCAGACCCTGCGCAATGTCTTGCCGATTAGCAAGCGTGAAAACGGACTCAGAAACGATGCTGCAATCGCGCACTCCATTCCACGGTATGAGTTGGAACGGTTCACCGTTCCGACGCTTGTGATCAGCGCCGAGGACGACTTGTTCGGGACATTCGCGAGAGGACGCTACACTGCGGAACACATTCCCAGTGCTCGGTTTGTGGGCTATCCAACCGGTGGCCACCTCTTGGTGGGACACAGAAGCGAAGTGCAGTCAGAGATCTCGCTGTTTCTGAGGCTTCATCGTGGCCCGAGCAAATCGCCTGATCAATCCGACTAATGTGCGTGGACGCCCGTCACGAACCTCCCTTGCATGAATCCTTTTTCAACAGTGCGGCATGGCTGTGACGAACAGAGGGATGGTCCGCCAAAGAGAGGCCGGCTCGGGCCGCAGCTTCCAGTTCAGCCTGGAATTCTGTCTCTTTGACGTGACCGGCAGGTTCAACGAGCAGAAACTCCGCTCCTGGTTTCGAAGCTTTTGCCACCTCGGCAAAGAAGAGGCCTGCGTCCGGCAGTTCATGCACTACCGCGAATGCGAGTGTGAAGTCCACGCTCCCCACCAGGTCTGTGATGCCCAGGGAGCCAGAGGAGACCAAGCGGGCATCCACTCGATTGAGAAGTCCAACCTTGGCAACGCGGCGTTTGAGCCCCGCCAGCATCTCACGCTGGATGTCCAACGCAACTACCCGACCCGATGCCCCAACGAGGCGAGCCAGTTCGATAGTGAAGAAGCCCATCCCAGGTCCGGGCTCAAGCACCGTCATTCCTTCGCGGACGAAGGGTTGCACCACCTTTTCCGGTTCGAGCATAAGGCGGCGCAGCGGGCTGGCCAGAAAGTAGCCGAGCCACCACGGGCAGACTCGATGGGCCATGACGACCTCCATCCAATGTGCGGCGATTCCTTCATCTATTCATGTAGACGAACGAGTGGCGCAAATATTGTAGGTGGCACGACTGGACCTACCTGCCGTCGCGGGCATCCTGCCAGTCCCCAAGATGACCGATGTGCGCAAACCACGTGGGCATTGTGTGTAGGCTCATTGTTTCTGCTGGACGCGGCGTCGGCTCACAAGTCCTTAACGGACGGCGACGAACGACGTGATCTCCGCTCGAAAATAGATGAACGGACCTTCGGGCAAATGCCAGGAGACCTCGAGTCGCGTGGGGACGCGCAGACCTTCCCACTCGCGAAACTCGCTGCAGGTGGCGGACCACGGGGTCTGGACGGCTTTCTTTCCGACCATGGCAGGGCGATCGGCGCGGCAACCGAGCAGACGGCCATCGTCATCGATGTCGATATCGATGGTGGCGCCGGTTAGGTCTTCGCGGTCACGAACTCGCAAGGTGAGAGGATCGACGGCGGTCCAGGCCAGGGAGGCATGGTTCAGCAGGATGGGCGGGCAGAACGCGATGGAGCTAAAGTAGCGCTGCAGTTCACCTTTGTCGGCGTCTGGTCCTGTTATTTTTTTCACTGGCAGTACGCCCCTGAGCTTGACGACGAGGCGTCCGTGGCTTTCTTCGTAGGCGTCGGTGACCACGGGGGCAGCGATCTTGCCGGGGTCGAGCCGGGCGTCCCAGCGGAAACTGCTGCGCGTGGCGTCGGTGAATTGCTCTGCCGTGAAGGGGATCCAACGCGCGTTCGGCGACATCCGTATTTCGCCTTTCTCGGTGGTGCGGACACCTCGAACGCGGCGCGCGGCATCCTCGCCGCCGGGAAAGCAGAACGCGCGCAGGCGAGCCAACAGCGTCGGAGTCTGGCTAGCCTGAGATTCATTGTCAATTAGCATTTTGCTTAGCGGATCAGCGCCAAAATCCCGGAATCGGATTCAGTTCGTTGACCAGGGCGCCGTAGTCGAGATAAGCATCTCCAAATCCCTGCTGCAGGTATTCGTCCTCGCGGTGGATCGCCAGCTTGAAGACAGAGTAGGCGATCATAGGGGTGAGCAAGAGCGGCCACGACCGGAAGAGCAGCGTCAGCCCCGGCACAATCAGGACGATCCATGCCGAATAGATCGGATGTCGGGCCAGCGCAAAGAGCCCCGACGTCGCCAATTGATCGCGGTTGTATGCCCTCATGGCCGAACGCGCGGCCAGCACTAACATAGACACGCCAGTCGCCAGGAAAACGGCAGCGAGCGACACCAAAACCACATACGGCACAAACTGGATGCTGCAGACACCCGGCCAGCGATGAGCCGCAGCTCCAGCCACAGCCGCATAGGTCAATGCCGCTGCCGCGATTCGGGGCCCGACACCCCAACGACTCAACCTGTCCTTCATATTCGACTCTGAAACATCTGGATGAACTCCAGCTCGGAAAAGGATAGCCATTGGTGCCAAGTGCAGCAGTGACCCCAATCACCTGCTGGCGTGCGCACACAAGATTGAACTTGATTGTCCACGAAACATCTAGGGACTGTCTTTGCCGCCTGATGATTGGAGAATGGACTTGGACGCCGGACGGCGTTAGAGACCAATTCTGACGTGCGCCGAGCAACCGTCCGGCCCTCACGCCATTCGATGGAAAGGTATAGCATTGTCGAGTGACGAATCGAAGCCATCCGATCCCGCCGCAAGCACTGCTTCTCGGGCCAGCCGCTCCGGTTAACCCCAAAGAGATGGGCTTCGCAATCCAACTTTTTCAGGCCGGAATGCGGACCCAAATACCGATGAGCAACTCGGAAGTATCGGGCATAGAAGTCGGCGACAATGACGCGGCTCAGATGATGATCGATTCCATGCCTGAGGCGCTGAGCAAGCAGTTCGTGGCCCGTGACGGGCGGGTCGCTCCCCGGGATACGGAAGTTCACCGGGGTGCGTTCGTGGTTTTGAAGCATTACGACAGGCACCCTTTGCGGCAAGCAATTTACATCCGCGCCATGGCGTTCTACCTGCTCGCGAACACGTCCAACAGGAACGTATGGGAAAAATGGCACAAACCAATTGGGGAACAGCGGGAGGTCCCGCTTCACCCGGCCGTGATCGAGGCAGTGGCCCTGGTACCCACAACTGAGCATGGGCAGTTTGAGACCGAGGAGTTCTTCTCCACGGTTGAGCGGATAGCCCAGCAGAAGTATGCAACGGAAAGTTAGCTGTTGCCGACACGCCGCGCCGAGACAGACTGACCGAAGTCTTTCATGCGCTCCCCCTTTTGTTCCGCGCCCAAGCTCGTCTAAAACCGCGGCGTGGTGGCGAACTCCCGGAAGTTTAGGATCTCCTGCGATCTTTCAGGCCGAGCAGCGACAATTGCGAGTCGTCTAGCTCCATTTCTCCCGCAAAGGCGATATAAGTCTCGGGAGTGTCCTTTCTTATTGAAAGGATGCTGTCATCAAAGCCTGGTACCGCCGAATGAAACGCCTTTAGTAGATGATCGAGCGATTCGAACTCCGCAGAGCAGTTGAGGTTCCCGCTGTAGGTAACAAGACGATATAAGGATCGCTGATGTGCACGGACACGCTGTACAACGACTCTGAGCGAATGGGTATTGGGTGACGACATATCCGAGATAAACACTCCTGTTGCGAATCGGACTCCTCGAAGAAGACCGATGGCAGAAATACCAACAATAAATTCAATTTGACATAGTAAATTGTAATATGCAAATGTATTAATGCGATGCCCGAACTGAGTCAATTCAAGGCGGAGTTCTTCAAGGCACTGGCTCACCCCTTACGAATCAGGGTCTTGGACGAGTTGCGTCGCGGCGAAGTCGGCGTGAATGACCTTTGTGTACGCCTGGATGTGGAACAAAGCACGCTGTCGCAGCAATTAGCCGTCCTGAGGGGCCGCAGCATTGTCGTGGGCAGGAAAGACGGACAGAGTGTTTTCTATTCCGTTCGTGACCCGGAAATCTTCAAGCTGTTGGATGTCGCCAAGAAAATCTTCAACAACCACCTGATAGACGTAAAGGACCTGCTTTCGCAGTTGGCTGTCCCTTCTGCGAGCAGAGGCTAGGCCGCATTTTTTTTGTGAGCGCATATTCAAACATCGTAATATTAGGTAGTGCTCTTTTATTCGCTGGCAGCCTGTTGCCGATACACGACCGGATGACGCGTTCTCTGTCGTCACTTGTTCTGCCGGCGGGGCTCCTTGCTAAAAGGGGCCCGACTTTGGCTCCTTCTGGACATTTCATCAGTCAGCAGCAGACTTCCGGACTCAATGGCTCCAAAACCTCCGGTACCGTCGCCCAGGCTTCCGCGGCAATCTCAGACCCTCCTTTTCTCAGGCACCCCATCCCATTCGCCCCGAACAGTCTTGAACTAGATATCGCGGCGAGGAACACGCTGAAACGAGCGGCCGGCTGGCTCCAACGGCACCGCGACGCGCGGATCCTGATCGTCGGCTCGTGTGATTCGGGAGGCTCGGAAACGTGCACACACACATTGGCCGAAGCGCGCGGTGCCGCGGTCCAGAAGTTCCTGGGAAGCGCTGGCATTGATTTCGATCAAATCGTTGGAGTCAAAGGTTGGGACAGTCTTGACCAAAGTTGCTCGGCATCGGAAGTCGAGTGCCAGAGACTCAATCGCAGTGCCCGGATATTCTTGGCCAGTTCTGTCGCACGTTGAAGGAGAAGCGGTCCGATGCGCGGTTCCATCACGCGGATTTCGCGGAAAGACGGTTCCGGCTGCATTTTGGCCGAAGACGGGAAAGAGGTTTCCTTCGAGCGGTCCGGGACAAACAGCAATGGGGCGGACGAGCTCAGGGTAGGTCACTGGGTGGAGTTCGAACTTCAATACGGGTTTGAGCAGTCGTGCGCAGTCAACGTCAAACGGTTGCAGCGCGATGCCGGACAACATTCAGGAACACCGATAGGCAAATAAATAGAGGACACGCGATATGGTCACTGGAGCTAACAAGGAGACGCCTGCGGTAGCAGCGCGAAGCTTCTTGATCTGGGGAGAGGAGTTCTCCAGAAAGGGACGGTACGCAGCCGCCGAGAAACTCTATCAACGTGCGTGGGGTCTGGTAGAGAGAACGCTAGGTCACCAACATCCGATGATGGCCGAAGTGTTGGAGTGCTACTCCGATCTGCTCAGAAGAACCAATCGCTCGGCGGAAGGAATTGCTCTGAGGAACCGATCGGAAGCAATCTGGAGAGCTTACGGCGCTCGTTTCTGCCGGACTCACATCCAGAGTCATTCCGTCTCCAATTGCTGCTTAGAAGGAGAGGGTTCCGACTGACGCATAGAAGTGAGCAGCGGCTACGGCCATCACGGGTTTGGTCTCGTATATCAGGAGTTTCGAAATGTACTTTCCCGCGGAACACTTGTTCGACAAGCTGGAAATCTCAGCCAGTCAACTGGAGGATTTTGAGGGAAAAGGGATCGTTCACGGAATCCCGAAAGCGGGACGCGTTTTTTACTCATCCCGCGATATGTACCGGCTCAAGGGAATCCTTCTCTTCATGAGTCGTGGTTTGACGCTCGCAGAGGCACAACGGCGGGTGGACCACCCTGTAGAAGAAAGATCTGCTGCTAAGAGCAGGAGATAAGCAGAGGATGCTCATGGAAGCTCAATCGCGGATGAGATTAGGTCGGGAAGCGCCTGTGAATTCCTTTCTGCTGTGCACGGTCCTGGCCAAGCAGACCCGGCGTTTGGGTCGATTGATGCCGGATAGGGGCATACCGGAACTGATCACGATCGCATTGAAGAATTGCGCGGACTACGAACTCGCGTTTGAACTCGGCCCGGGAGTTCCTGAAGTGGTTCGCGACAAGGCGATGCAGATAGGCCGGATCACGAGGCGTGCAGAACCATCGGTTGCGTCGAGCACTGGGCACTCGGAAGGGAGTTGGTTTCGAGATGCCGTTTCGGCCGCTGCGCAAGCTGCGGGAGATGGCGAGCCCGCAGGCGAAGCATCGCTTCCTGGCATGAGTTCGATGGGTGCTCACCTATTTGTGGGCAGCAGTGTCGATGCTTCTGATCTTCGTCGCGCTTCATCTAGCGTTCAAAGGAAACACTCGATGAGCAATTCCAAAGGTATGGATCTAACTCTTCTCCGGCAACTGCGAGCGATGGCAGAGAACTTGTACACGCTGGCGAACCGGCATCGCGAAAACCACAATTACGTCGTGGCCCATGCTCTGTATGGCCGTGCTTTGTCCGTAGCGCAAGAGATCCACACGCCTGAGAATGATGGAAACGCTCTTGTGACCCTGATCCGGAAAGACCAGCAAGCCGTCTTCGAAATGCTGCGCTCCGGCGAGAACAGTCCAGAAAAAGCTGCGCTGGAGAAAGCAAAGGAGGTTGGCCGATAGAGTTCATCCCCTCGGCCAAATATCGAGCTACTTCCGACGCTTGCCCTACACTACATGCTATGAACGTTCCCCAACCTCATATAGGAGATTCTCATTCATTTCGAACTGGTGAACCTGCCAACCCCCGCACCGGAATCGCCGATCGTCGAAAACTAATTATGAACAACTGGTTGCCAAAATCTGTGCTCTCCCTCAAGTCTTATACGAAACGTATGTTTGTGGGAGACCTTCTTGCTGGTATCACCGTAGGACTCGTCGCGCTCCCCTTGGCGATGGCCTTCGCGATCGCCTCGGGCGTACCCCCTCAAACCGGTCTCTACTGCGCCATTGTCGCGGGTTTTACGATCTCTGCGCTGGGAGGATCTTCCACCCAGATTGGCGGTCCAACCGGCGCGTTCGTCGTCGTCGTATATGGCATTGTTGCGAAACACGGGGTTGACGGGCTGTTCATGTGCACCCTGATGGCCGGGATCCTCCTACTCATCCTGGGTGCGACCGGATTAGGTACGGCCGTCAAGTTCATACCTCGCCCGGTCGTCGTGGGCTTTACGAACGGCATTGCAGTCATCATCGCCAGCACGCAGATCAAGGATTTCTTCGGGCTGAAAATCGACAAGGTCCCGGGTGAATTTGCAGCCCGAATCCTGACCTACGCGCACAATTTTTCATCGTTTTCGCCGCTGGAAACAACCCTCGCAGTTGGCGCGCTGGTGGTGATTATCCTCTTCATGATTTTTGTGAAGAGAGTTCCCGGTTACATCGTTGCTCTATTTGCCGGCACGGCTGCGGTTGTCATCTTCAAACTCCCGGTTGAAACTATTGGCACTCGCTTCGGTGGTATCCCCTCGGGACTTCCCAAGCTCATCATTCCGCACTTTCGCGTGGACCTGCTGCGGCCGCTCATCTCCCCAGCCATCACGGTCGCCATGCTCGGCGCGATCGAATCGCTGATGTCTGCGGTGGTTTCCGACCGCATGAGCGGCGACAAACACAACCCGAACGTGGAACTGGTCGGCCAGGGAGTTGCTAACATTCTCTCGCCGCTGTTCGGGGGACTGCCGGCCACGGGAGCGATTGCTCGAACGGCCACCAACATCCGTTCTGGGGCGAAGACGCCGGTGGCGGGAATGGTCCACGCATTCACGCTTCTCGCAATCGTTGTCTTTGCCGCGCCACTGGCCCGCTTTATTCCCTTGTCCGTTCTCGCGGCCATTTTGCTGGTGGTGTCCTACAACATGGGCGAATGGCGGGAGATTCCAGAGCTTCTGAAGCAATCAAAGTTCGAAATCGCCGCTTGGCTGGTGACGTTTCTTCTCACCGTCTTCGCCGACCTGACCGTGGCTGTCGAAGCGGGCATGATCTTGGCCGTGCTGGTATTCATACGAAAAGTCACGCAGACCACCACTGTGTCCGAAGTTACCGCAGAGTACATTCACGAAGGGCACGTGCATATCCTGCAGCACAAAGAGATCCCTGCCTATGTCAGCATCTTCAGAATGCACGGGCCCTTCTTGTTTGGCGCCACCGACAAGATCGATGCGATTGTCTCGCGCCTGCCCGATCTCCCTCCCATCATCATTCTGAGACTTCGGAACATGACTGCCATTGATTCCACGGGTCTTCAGGCGCTGGAGAATCTTGCCGACCGCGTGCACGAATCTGGCAGGCAACTCATTCTGTGCGGAGCCAGGGAACAACCCTCGCTGCGAATGCATGAGTCCGAATTTCACGAGCATGTGGGCGAGGAGAACATTTGCCGGAGCGTAGCTGACGCCCTCGAACGAGCTAGGATCTTGTACCCCGACGGGGCAATGCAAGGTCCGGGTGGGAACAACTGGGGGCGAAGAAGCACCGACCTTGCGCCCTCGAACGCCGCGTCGGCCGCAGCCGCATCGACTCCAGAGAGATAGCCAAGCAGTAGATGTCAGTGATCCGAAATATGACACTCACAGATTCAAATGTTCTAAGCTAACGAGGATGCGCCATGGGTAATGGGAAACAGAGTTCATGAACGCGTTTCCGGTCAGCGCGGCCTTCGCACTTAGTCTTGCAGCCTACTTTGCAGGCGCTGTTACTTCTCTCGCGAGTTGGGGCAAACCGTCCATGGCTCGCAATATCTGTTGTGGTGCGGCCTTCGCGGGCGGTGCCATGGGAGGGCTCGCGGCCGTTCTCGGCATCTTTCGAGGAACTCCAGTCCACTGGTCGGTCCGCTCGGGTATTCCGCTCTTTGCCTATAGCTTCTCCTACGATGCTCTGAGTGGTTTCTTTAACCTAATCCTGGCGATTCTTACGATCGCAGTTTCAATTTACTCACTCGGGTATTTAGAGGAATTCGAAGGCAGAAGGAATATTGGCATCTTCGGCTTCTTGTTCCACCTCCTGCTTCTCAGCTTGACCATTGTCTTTACGGCTGCCAACGCCTTCTTGTTCTTGATCGGGTGGGAAGTGATGGCGCTCGCCTCATACGGTTTGGTGGCCTTTTACCACGAACAAAGGGAGAGCCGGCAGGCGGGGTTGCTCTATCTCATCATGGCGCATGCGGATGTGGGATGCCTGCTTCTGGGCTTTGCTCTGCTGATCCAGGGGAGCGGCAGTGCCGAGTTCGCCAGCTTTCACACCGCCGCCGCGCATTTGTCCAGCGGCCGCCAGTCTGCTGCGTTTGTCCTTTTCTTCCTGGGCTTTGGCATTAAAGCGGGAGTCATCCCCTTTCATATCTGGTTGCCTGCTGCTCACCCGGTGGCACCGAGCAACATGTCGGCTCTTCTCTCCGGCATCGTAATCAAGACCGGCATTTATGGTATGACCCGCATTTTCCTCGATTCACTGGGCGGCGTGCCATCCTGGGCGGGCCTGGCAGTGCTCATCGTGGGAGTTGTCTCTGCCGTTCTCGGCGTCCTGTACGCCTTGATGGAGCACGATCTTAAGCGGCTTCTGGCCTATCACAGCATCGAGAACATCGGCATCATTCTCATGGGCTTGGGTGCCGCTTTGATCTTCCGCGTGGCCGGGCATCCGCTGCTCGCGGGGGTGGCCCTCATCGCGGCGATGTTTCACACCTTGAATCATGCCATCTTCAAGTGCCTTCTGTTCCTGGGTGCTGGCTCGGTACTTCATTCGACGGGAACGCGCAACATGGAGGAAATGGGTGGCTTGATCCGTCCCATGCCGGTGACCGCGTTCTGTTTCTTGATTGGCGCAGTTGCCATCTCCGGACTTCCCCCGCTGAACGGGTTTGTCAGTGAGTGGCTGACCTACCAAAGTCTCTTGGCAGGTTTTGGCGCAACCGGAGGGCTAACACGAATCCTGTTCCCACTCGCCGGCTCAATGCTGGCGCTGACCGGCGCCCTAGCGGCGGCCTGCTTTGTAAAAGCCTTTGCCATCACATTTCTTGCTCTACCTCGCGGCGCGGAGGCTAGCCAGGCGCACGAGGCGCCGCGTTCGATGTTGGTGGGCATGGGCAGCCTGACCATAGCTTGCGTTGCCCTGGGCTTGGGCGTCACCTGGTTCCTGCCGGTGTTCAACGCGATGACCGAGCAACTGCTTGGACAGCGAGTCGTCCCCAATCTGGTTACCGGTAGTGGATTCGTACTTTCCGCTGGTACACCCCACGGGGGCACGGTGTCCACCGCAATCATCGCAGTCGGCCTCCTGGTCTTGGCGCTTCCGGCAGCTCTCCTGGTGTCGAGGGCGACGAAGCAGTTCGGGCGCAAGCGCGGCCCGGTGTGGGACTGCGGCTTGCCTGGGCTTTCGGAAGAAAATGAATACACAGCCACCGGATTCTCAAAAGCGCTGCGGATGATCTTCTCCGTCCTGTACAAGCCGCGGCGGGAGATTCAAGCCGTCTTCGACGTCTCGCCGTATTTTCCCAAAGAGATCCGCTTCGAGAGCGAAATCGAGCCAACGTTCGAGAAGTGGCTGTATGCCCCTTTGCAGGAGTTCATCTTCCGGGTTTCCAGCAGAATGCGGACCATTCAGGCGGGAAGCATTCATGCCTACCTCGCTTACATCTTCGTAACTCTCGTCTTACTTTTGCTATTCGGGGTGCGCAGGTGACCGAAGTCCTCACCAACTCGGGGCTGCAGCTAGTGCTGGTATTAATGGTCGCTCCCCTGCTCAGCGGCATGATCAAGACGCTGAAGGCCCGACTTCAGACCCGCCGCGGGCCGGGCATCCTGCAATCCTACCGTGACATCTTCAAGTTGCTGCGCAAGGGAATGGTGATTCCGGAGACGGCGTCATGGATTTTCTCTGCGACTCCATACGTGGTCTTTGGGACGGCCACGCTGGTCGGACTCATGATTCCCATGACTACAACCCATGCACCTTTCAGCCTGTTCGGTGGCGTGCTCGCAGTGGTCTATCTTTTGGCGCTTGGTCGCTTCTTCCTCGCCCTTGGCGGGCTCGACACCGGAAGCTCGTTCGGTGGTTTGGGCAGCAGCCGGGAAATGACCATTTCCGCAATTGCGGAGCCAGCCATGATGCTGGCGATTTTCACGGTGGCGTTGGGAGCCAACTCGACCAACCTGAGTGAAATGGCGAAAGTCGCGGTTGGCCAGAGCTGGAGGTTTCTGGCGCCGTCGCAGATGCTGGCATTCGCGGCGCTCTTCATCGTGCTGATTGCCGAGACCGGCCGGATCCCGGTGGACAACCCGGCGACCCATCTTGAATTGACTATGATCCACGAGGCTATGGTCCTCGAGTATTCGGGACCGTATCTCGCTTTGATCGAGTGGGGCGCTTCGATCAAGCAACTTGTGCTCATGACTCTGCTGGTCAACACGTTCTTCCCGTTCGGGTTGAGTTCCAACTGGACGGCCCAAACGGTCGGTGTGGGTCTGGTTTTCTATCTTGCGAAGTTGCTTATGCTCGCTTGCATGATTGTTCTGGTTGAAACCACGAACGCGAAGCTGCGTCTGTTTCGAGTGCCGGAATTGCTCATGGTTGCTTTCATTCTTGGAGCGCTTGCGCTCATCTCGACATTTCTGTTCTGAGGCCGCGCATGCACTTTGTCCCCAACCCGGAGCTTGGCAACCGAATCATCACCCTGATGGCGGCCCTCGTTCTAGTGCTCCAGATCGCAGCAGTGGGACAGCGCTGGATCATTTCGAGCATTCGCATCTTCGCGGTGCAGTCGTTTCTCTTGGGGGCGATCGCGGCCGTAATCGCCTATTTCAACCAGGCCAGCCACATCTATGTCGTCGCGCTGCTCACGGTCTTCTTGAAAGCGGGACTGCTTCCCCGCTTGCTCGAGCGCCTAGTGGGGAGAATCGGAATCCGGCGCGAGATTGAGCCGCTGATCAATGTTCCGCTGTCAATCCTGATCACAGGAGGCCTGACGTTGTTGGGCTACGTGGTCGCGGAATCTTTCTACCACCCCGAAGAGACTTCTGCCCGAGCGGCACTGGGACACAACACACTCGCTGTCGCCATCGCGCTGTTCCTGATCGGCTTTTTTACCATGGTGAACCGCCGCAAGGCGTTGACGCAGGTGCTGGGGCTGCTGTCGCTCGAAAACGGTCTCCTTCTGGCCGCCATTTCATTGACCTATGGAATGCCCTTGGTGGTTGAGATTGGGATCTTTTTTGATGTTCTGGTCGCGGTCATGGTCCTCGGCATTCTCGTCTTCCGCATCCGTGAGACGTTCGACTCCATGGATGTCAGCAAACTGCGGAAGTTGAGAGAGTAGCCCTATGATTCTCCTCGGACTCCTTATCGTTCCTCTGGCCGCCGGTCCCTTGGCTTTCTTGCTCCGGAGACGGCGCGTGATGGAGGTGATCAATCTTGCAGCCTTCGCCATTCTATTTGGTATGGCCGCCGTGTTGGTCGCTCAAGTGCTTCGGAACGGTTCCGTTTCACTCTGGAATGGGTTCTTCTATGCCGACGCTCTTAGTGCGCTTGTCGTGCTTTTGTCGGCGTTTGTGGCCCTGGTCTGCTCTGTCTATGCGGTCGGCTATTTTCGTCACGACGAGAGCAGCGGAGTTCTGCAAGAGGCCGAGGAAGTGGGCGGCCGCTTTGGTGTCCAAAAACTTCGAGAGTACTACACTCTTACGCCTCTGTTTGTTTTCTCCATGATCCTGGTCGCACTCGCGAACAACCTCGGCATCCTCTGGGTAGCCGTCGAAGGAACCACACTGGCGTCGGTCTTCCTCGTCATGTTTTATGGGCGCGAAACATCTCTTGAAGCTGCCTGGAAGTACGCCATCATTGGCGGCGTTGGCCTCTCCATGGCGTTGTTCGGCACGATTCTGACCTACTACTCCGCTTATCGGGCTCTCGGTACCGACACGCTGGCGGGTCTGAACTGGTCCGTTCTCGCCGGAAACGCCGGCCACTTTGACCAGCCGACCATGCGGCTGGCTTTTATCCTTATTCTTCTGGGCTATGGAACCAAGGCCGGCATCGCTCCCATGCACACCTGGAAGCCAGACGCTTATAGCGAAGCGCCGATCCCGGGGGCAGCGATGCTCGCCACCGGCGTGCTCAACTGCGCCCTCTACGCTCTGATCCGGTTCTACATCCTTAGTTCGAAATGCCTTGGGCCGCAGTTTGGGTCGCAGCTTCTGATTTTTTTCGGGCTCCTCTCCATGGGAGTGGCCGTCCCCTTCATCCTGGTGCAGAAGAACTTCCGGCGGCTCCTGGCCTATTCGAGCATCGACCATAGCGGGATCATGGTGCTGGCGCTTGGTTTCGGAGGCCCCCTGGGTATCCTGGGCATGCTTCTGCACATGACCTTTCATTCCGTGACCAAACCCTTGCTGTTTTTCTGCGCCGGAAATGTCCAGCAACACCTCAAGACGGACTTGTTCCGCAAGGCAAAGGGCGGCTTGATTCATTCAATGCCGCTGACCGGAGCGGCTTTTCTCATGGTGACGCTTGCGGTCACGGGCTCGCCTCCGTTCAGCTTTTTCCAGAGTGAGTTCACCATTCTGCGGGCAGGGTTCAGCAGCGGCTCTCTTGTGCTGTCGGTTTTGTTCGTCTGTTTTCTCGTGTTGATTTTTTCCGGCTTCCTCGTGCACATCGCGAATCTAGTCCTCGGCGACGACCCGGGCGTTCCTCAGGCCAACCTGTGCGGCTGGAAGAAGTACTCGGTCGCGGGGTTGGCTGGGGTTATTCTCGTGATGGGGTTTTGGATACCTGCTCCATTGTTTAGGCTGATTCAGAATGCCGTCGGCATCGTGGTGGGTGGATGATGACGCAAGCCATGTCCGCAATGTTTGAAGCTCTGCGGCAGAAGCTGGGCTCGCAGGTTCAGTCCGTGCGTGCGGACCGCGAGGACGAAATCTATGTTCTTCTCGGCGATCCCGATATTCGGCCCATCACACAACACTTGCGCGGCGAATTCGGGGCCAGGTTGGTTACAGTTTTCGCCGAAGACCGGCGTGCAGCAAAAGGCGTTTTCTTCAACTACTATGTCTTCGAACAAAAGGATAGTGCTCCTTATTTGATCGTGCAGGCGCCAGTGCCGTCCGACAGTCTTGAGTTTCCTTCGCTGTCCGCCGAACTGCCCGCGGTGAATTGGCAAGAACGCGAAATTCAGGATTGGTTTGGTTTGAAGGCCATGGGACACCCGAATCCCCGCCGGGTCGCCTTGCATGACAATTGGCCCGACGTCTACCCCTTGCTCAAGGACTTTCCTCTCGAAACCGTGTTGCCGCCCTTTGAGGGAGAACGCCATATCTACCGGCCGGCTTTGGGGGAAGGTGTCTTTCAGGTGCCAGTAGGCCCGGTACATGCGGGCATCATCGAGCCCGGCCACTTCAACTTCGCGATGGCAGGTGAACCCATCCTTTATCTGCAACTCCGCATGTTCTATACCCATAAGGGCACCGAAAAGCTTTTTGAAAAGTTGCCCGTACACAAGGCTGTCTTTCTGGCAGAGAGCATTTCGGGAGACTCGAGTTTCTCTCACGGCACCGCCTTTTGTCAGGCCATCGAACGCGCGGCCAACATTGAAGTGCCGCTGCGCGGTCTGGTGATGCGGACCATCCTGCTCGAATTAGAGAGACTCTGCAATCATGTCGGCGACATTGGGGCCATTGCGACCGATGTCGGCTTCGTCATTGCGAATGCCCATGCCAGCCGTTTGAAGGAGATGATGGTCACCTTAAACGAGCAGTTGACTGGCAGCCGCCTATTGCGCGGCATGGTTTGCGTCGGTGGAGTGCGCAGGGGCTGGGACCAGGGGCAACTGGATATGCTGCTCAATGCAGTCGACTCTTTCGCGCGCGAATTTCAAGACCTGATCAGTCTGATTGGTAGGTCCGAATCCACCCGCGACCGTCTGGAACAGACAGGAGTCTTGCGGCCTGACAAGGCACGGGATCTGGGCATCGTGGGCGTGGGAGGACGTGCCTCAGGGGTCGATGTGGATGTGCGGCGCGATCATCCTTATGCCGCGTATTCTCGCTACCCATTCCGTGTCCCGGTCTACCAGGCTGGAGACGTTTGGCACCGGATGCAGGTTCGCATCGATGAGGTGAACGAATCCATTGGTATCGTTCGGAAGGCTATGTCTGATGGTCTACGGAGGGAGTTCCGTGTACCCGTGCCGGCCATCCCTTCAGACCGGTGTGCGCTGAGCGCCGTTGAAGGATGGCGCGGGGAAATCATCCACTGGATTCGTACGGGGCCCGACAATCATCTCGAACGCTGCAAGATCAAAGACCCATCGCTGAACAACTGGCCAGCCGTGGTCGAAGCGGTCCAGGGAAACATCATTGCGGATTTCCCGGTGATCAACAAGAGTTTCAATCTTTCCTACTCGGGAACGGACCGGTAGCGATGTTCAAAATCCTTCAAAAGACGCTGAGTACGGGCACCGTGACGGTCAACTATCCGGCGCAGCCAGCTCGGATCTCCGACCGATTTCGTGGACGGCCGAGTTTCGACTTCGAAAAATGGAAAGACGCGCGACCTGCTGTGGAAGTGTGCCCAACCGGAGCCATATCCCTAAGCGACAAAGGCGATTCCCGGAGAGTCACTGTCGATTACGGACTGTGCGTCTTCTGTGGCCTGTGCGCTGAGGCATCCTCTGATCAAGCAGTGCACATCACCCAAGAATTTGAACTGGCAACAGCAGAACGCCGCACCCTCGTCCTTACTGCGGAATACGCACTGAATGCTGACCGTATCCACGGCGCTTTGCGTAAAGTTGATCGCCACGTGGTGAAGGCGGAAACCGATGTCGAGAGCCTTGGGCAGAAAGCGCGCGAAACAATCCACAAAATCCTCGGTCGTTCCCTGGCTATCCGCGAAGTGGACGCAGGGTCATGCAACGGATGCGAGCTGGAGATTGTCGCGCTAAACAATCCTATCTATGACATCGAGCGCTTCGGAATCCACTTTGTCGCATCTCCTCGTCATGCCGACATGCTGCTGGTCACCGGCCCCGTCACACGAAACATGGAGCTAGCGCTTTTGAAAACCCATCGAGCGATGGCGGAACCGAAGGTAGTCGTTGCGGTTGGCGCTTGCGGCATCAGCGGTGGCATTTTCGGCGAGAACTACGCGTCTCTGGGCGGCGTGGACAAGGTGCTGCCAGTCGATGTCTACATTCCGGGGTGTCCGCCGCGCCCGCAAGCTCTGCTGCAAGGAATCCTGCTCGCGGTCGGACGTCTGGCTGAAAGACTCCATAGCGACCGAGCCGGTTGACACGGGGTATGGGGAGTTTCGAAATAGGCGATGAACGCGGAACATCAACCTCTCGAGGCAATCCAGGCTGAGTGGTTCGAAGTATGACGTGGCTGCCCAAGTCGGTAGTCTGCCTCAGCTACTACAACCGCTCCCGCTTCCGCTCAGACGCATTCGCGGCCTTCCTGCTCTCCTTACAGATATTTCCACTCGCCATCGCCATTCCAGTTGCTATCGGAGTACATCCGCTTCATGGGATTTCCTGCGCCGCTGTCGCCGGCCTTCTAGCCTCGATATTCGGAGATTCAAAGATTCGAGTCAGCGCGCCGAACGTTATCTTCATAGCAGTCGCGTCGACCATTGTGGCCCGAGACGGAATCCTGGGCTTGTGTCTGTCCACCCTTTTAGCAGGTGTTCTCCTAATCTTTTTCGCGGCAATCCGTCTCGGCGCGGCTATACAAGTCCTGCCACGTCCTGTCGCGGTTGGATTCACGACCGGCATCGCAGTGCTGATTATCAGCGAGCAACTCCCGAATCTTTTTGGCCTTAGCTCGCAGATTCCCACTGATCAGGTCGCTCGCGGAGCGCTGACGGTTATGCGACACGTCACGCACAGCGAGCCCCATGCAGTCGTTTTGGCCTTTGCGGCGTTGGCCACGATGGTGGTGTGCAGCAAAACACTGCGGCACGTTCCTGTCCCCCTGATCGTAGTTGCGATCGGAGCATTACTGGTCAGGGTTTGGCATCTTCCCGTGCACACCGTTGGAGCATTCCACGGATCAACTGTAATGTTCCCAATGCATCTGGCTGGAGTTCTCAGATTCGATTTGTTCGGCAGGATTATTGGCCCGGCATTCGCGATTGCAGTTTTGGTCGCGGTCGAGTCGCTCCAAGCTATGGTGGCCGCGACCGGCCTCACGGGGGAATCCACCGATCCAAATTCTGAGCTCATTCTACAAGGAGGCGCAAACCTTACTTCGGCATTCGTTGGTGGGCTCCCCGTTTCTGGGGTTTCTTCTGATACGGTTGAAAACGTGCGTCTTGGAGCGCAGACTCCCGTAGCTGGCATGCTACAAGCGGTTTTCCTCGTCGTGTTCCTGATCTTTGTGGCACAGGGGGTTCGATTCATTCCGCTTCCGGTGATATCCGCGCTTATCCTTTCGAGTGTCTTCAATACGACAAATTGGCGGGAAATTCACTGCTTGACGAAAGGACCGCGTTTTGAACTCGTCGTATGGGGGGCAACCTCTGTCTTGACGATATTTGCCGACCTGCCGATCGCGATTGCGGTGGGTATGTTTATCGGGATGTTTCTGTACATACGAAAGCTTCAGCAACCTGCTCTCGCAAGGCTCGTCGCCCGTCTGTCGCTGTGGTGACAGCGCACACAGGTTGAAGATATCTATCTTGGCGGGCAAACGAGCCGCGCAACTTCATCAACCGTGTCAAGGCCCGTCTTGCAACTACAGATTGGAAGATGGTTCGGGCGTCTCAAGAACAGGACAGGCCCATCACCGTGGACATGATCGGATGGATTCCTGGGACGCCAAGAAATATGGCACTTGGTATTTGCGTTAGTGACAACAGTTCTTCATCGGGAGCCTGCCGGTAATTCCAAGAGTTGTTTTGCCCCGTTCGGCACGGGCATCCACGACGGGACTATCATGGTTCAGCGATTGGGGCCCTCTCGAATTGTGAGAGCTTTTGACGAACGCTATCTGCTACATCTACGACCGCTCCTCCGAAGAATAGGGGCGCGGAAGAACCCCACTGGATGTCCTTCGGATATACGGCAGCAACGTCCCAGACAATCCCATTGCGCTGACAACAAATTTGCGAGCTAGAAAGCTGCTGCTGTAGTTCCTTTGCTACCAGATGATTCTTGTCCCAAAACTGAACGGCGCGTGGGTCCGGAATGCGCGATTGCACAAATCCGCCCGGTCTCGACCAGTCTGTCGGCAGCATGGGTTCCCATACGACCAGTACGCGAATGGGCGATTTGACGTGCGTCAGTACTTGTTCCATTGCGGAGGCCCCCCGCAGACAATAGGCTCAAGTTGGGGAAAGCAGCAAAACCAAGCGGGTACGGTCAGTCGCATTGTTGAACTCGTGTTTGAACTGATCGAAATTACTGGGCGTAAGCGATATGAGGGGTGGCTGGCCTTTTGGGGTGCGGCTCCAACCCCAGAAATACCAGACAACTACAAATGCGGCGACACAGAAGAGCACGTATCTCAGATTCACCCGCATGGCAAATCACTCATCCAGCGACTAAGCTCGCTATGACTTGCGGAAAAAGAATAATCAGGAGAACGGCTGCGGCAGCGACCCAGAACAGCGCAACGCTGATTGGACTCCTCTTTCTGCACTGCTTCCCACCGCGGTATAGCCGCACGAAGCCGAGCACCAGCAGAATTAAAGAACCAACAAGCAGCCAGGGTCGTGCAGTCTGCAATCTGACACTCGCTCCTGCTAGTCCAATTGCGCCAAGAAAACCGAACGGCAGGCAGCACGCTAGAGTCGAGAACGCCGCTATCACGGCTGCGACCGGGGTTGCACGCTCTGCGATTCTCATGCCAGTTTTACCCCCTTCTTCTTCGCCCTAGAGACCGCCAGTCGAAGCATCTCCTCTGAAGGGACTCCGCTCAAGTTGGCATATAGGCGACACTTCAGGCCGGGGGCGAGCGTCTGGTCGGGCTCGACATCCTCACCATCGACGCGAACCGTGGGAGAGCCCGGAAACATCAACTCGCTTGCCTCGGCATCGGTTCTTACAGCTATCGACCGGATTTCCGCCCGCAACGACTCGGAGGACAACACCCTCTCGACCTGCTCGATTGTGGGCAGGTAATTCGGGCATCCGGGAGAGTAAAGGACTTCTATTTTCATTCTTCCTCTGCACCTGAAGTTTCTAGCAAGGGGCATGCGGCGGGTGCGTGCTGCCGCCGATGCTTCAGTTCTGCCTTGCACTTCCGCAAGTCCGCAGCCAGTTCAGATCCCAGCCGCTCAAGCTCGTGCATCTTCGTGCGCACTTCGGCCAGCTTCGCCGTCAGCAGCTTCCCCACCGATTCGCACGCATCTACGCTGCGGGCTCGGAGGTTGCCCAGTTCTCTGATTTGGTTGAGGGAGAAGCCGAGTGCCTGCATGCGCCGGATGAAACGGATGCGCTCGATGTCTTCCGCCGTATACAGCCGGAAGTGTCCGGTAGTCCGCATCGCTTTCGGAAGCAGTCTGCGCTTCTCGTAAAATCGGATCGCATCGACCGTCAACTCGGTTCGTCTTGCAACTTCGCCGATTTGCAGCGTAGGAGTGGAGAGCTGATGATTCGCCGCCATGACCAAATCATACAATCTAGAGCCTAGTCCAGAGTCAAGAGGAAAGGGCCGGGCTTGGCTGTTCGTTTAACGAGGGTGAGGCACCAACCCTTGGTCCGCATATGCTGGCAAGGCCGGGACGAGCCATCGAAACATCACAGTCGCAGCTAAGGCTCCCGCCAGTTGCTTCACGATGAATAGGGGGACATCAGATGGTGTTGACACAATTGCGAAAGAGTTCGACTCTCATTCCTGCAGTTCTTCAATCCCGTCGAAAGATGATGGCGGCGTGAGTTGCCTGGTCCAGGAGCCCACTACCCTTGCTCAGCCACTGCCAGAATCCGTCTCAGTTTGGAAATTGGTAGGACCCCGTGCTAGCATCCCTTCAGTTTTGGATTCGCGCACTTTCAGTCGCAGTTGCCGCTGCAGACCAACAAAAGCACCCTTTGCCCATGCAGGACAGCGCTGAAAAGGACTCCGCTTGGCTCTTGGCGACATTGCGAAACTCAATGATTCAGGAAAGGAAAAGGGCTATCTCACTTACAACGAAGTGAATGACCTGATTCCGCAAGATGTCCATTGCCCAGAGGATGTGGACGACCTGCTCGCCACCATCGGCACGCGGGGGATTGATGTGCTTGAGGGGCAGCCCAAGCTTCATTTCTCGACCTCCGAAAAAAAGCTTGATAAGGAAGTGGAGGGCGGCAGCGAAGTCGAACTCGATCTCACCGGTGGCGCCCTTGAAAAGACCAACGATCCAGTGCGGATATACCTGCGCGAGATGGGCGCAGTGCCTCTGCTCACCCGAGAAGGGGAAGTGGATATTGCCAAGCGCATCGAGCGCGGACAGCTGCGCACATTGAAGGCACTTGGCCGCTCGCCTATTGTGGTCCGACAGGTCCTGACCATTGGCCAGGATTTGCGGCGCGGCGTACGCTCGATCAGGGACATTGTTGTTTTCGATGAGGAAGAGGTTACCGAAGAGATTCTGCAGAACCGCGTCAAGGACCTTACGCGCCGCATCGACGAGCTGCAAAACCGTTACAAACGAGCGGGCCAACTGGCCGAACAGTTACCGACCATCCCATCACAAAAGAAAGCACGCGAATACCGCCGCTGCCGATGTGGCCTGGGCCGCGAGATCATTCGGCTTTCGCTGATCATCCGCAACCTCGGTTTCACCAACTTCGAGCGCAAACGCCTGATCGAGCGGGTGAATAAAACCGTGGACATCATGCGCTCACTCGATCGCCAGATCAGCAACGTGGAAAAGAAGATTGAGAACACGCGCAGCCAAGAACTCGAGAAAGATTACCGCAAGGCGCAGCGGCAGCATCGCGTCGACCTGGAAAGGCTGGAAAGCGACGCCGGCGTGAGCTTCCAGGAGCTGCGGCGCACGCAGCGCGAAATCATCCGGGGCGAGATGGACGCGGAGCAGGCCAAGCACGAGCTCATTGAAGCCAACCTGCGCCTCGTGGTTTCCATCGCCAAAAAGTATGGCAACCGCGGACTGCAGTTCCTCGATCTGATCCAGGAGGGAAACGTCGGACTGATGAAGGCGGTGGACAAGTTCGAGTATCGCCGAGGCTACAAGTTTTCCACTTATGCTACGTGGTGGATTCGCCAGGCAGTCACCCGAGCCATTGCCGATCAGGCCCGCACCATCCGACTCCCAGTGCACATGGTCGAGATCGTCAACAAGCTGATTCGCACCTCGCGACAACTTGTCCAAGAACTGGGCCGCGAACCCACCTCGTCGGAGATTGCCAAACGCATGGACATTCCCGTGGCCAAGCTGCGCAAAGTGCGCAAGATCATGCAGGAACCGATCTCCCTAGAGACGCCAATTGGCGAGGAGGGGGATTCCCATCTCGGCGACTTCATTAAAGACAGCGCTGCGCTCGCACCGGACGAGGCTGCCATCAACGAGAACCTGAAGGAGCAGACCGCGCTCGTGCTGCACACCCTGACTCCGCGCGAGGAGAAGATCATGAAGATGCGCTTTGGTCTGGAGGACGATTCGGAGCACACGCTGGAGGAGGTTGGCCGGGCGTTCGCCGTCACCCGCGAGCGCATTCGCCAGATCGAAGCCAAGGCTCTGCGCAAACTGCGCCAGCCTTCACGCTCCGGCAAGCTCAGGTTATTTCTCGACGACGTGCACGAATAACGCCGCGGGCGAGACATGCACGCAGGGAGAGCCCCGGAAAGGGATGGCGCAGCATCTGCGAGTTGACCTAGGCAGCCTCACTGCGATGCGGTATGCAGTGGCTGGGTTGCGATGTGTTCCGCAGAGCATGCAAGGCGTACATCGTGTCATCCAGAGCTTGTTCCTCTTCGATGTTGTCTCCGGCTATGTGAAACAACTCCCGTGCCCTTACCACAAGTGCTTCCTCTGCTTGCGCAATGCGGTCTGGGATTCTGGTCGTATCAACCTCAAAGAGCGCGGCCTTGTACAAATCCCTCCACGCTCTGCTGTTTAGAGATATAGAGTTGCCTGTATTCATGATTCCCCCGGGTTTCGCTTCCGAAGCGGGTCTGAGAGTGTCTCCAATGGCACATCGATCATTAGACACGATGGCGCCGGTGATCCCTGCTGCTAGGCGACTCGTGTTCACCACTGGAGTAGAGTTTGGGACGAGCTTCATTGACAATCAGGGCGCGCCCGCCGTGGGCTGAACCGTTCAGGGCGCGAATAGCATCTCGCGCCTCCGCAGCATTAGTCATCTCCACGAACGCAAATCCCCGCGGTTGACGGGTGTCGCGATCCGGGACGGCCGTGACTGTTTTGACTGATCCGTACGCCGCGAACAATGTCCGAAGCTCGTCTTCGGAAGCGGCAAAATCCAAGTTACCGACGTAGATGTTAGTCATGGCTTACCCTCGGTGGTTTGAACATCGCTCTCCACTATGTGATGGTCCAACCCGTCACCAGCTTGACAAACGATTTCTAGTCACAGTGATCTTGCGGCTGACGCCAGGACGGCTTTTGGTTCGTTGCTTCCTGCTATCTCGCTTGGTCAAAAGCTCCGGTTTCATGGAATTTTCTCCTTGCTTCATTGTCTGCATCGGGGTTTGGGCGATGGGTTTCGCCTGACTTGCAGGCGGAACTCAAAGGCACGAAGCCAAGAAAACTCAAACACGCGGTCGTGCGGTCGGCGTACAGCTGGCTCTATCGGTCTGCGAGACCCTATGCGGCAGGCAGGAGTCTTAGCCTCTGCACCCCGTCTTCAGGAACCTGGTCGCGGGCGATGACCTCGTCGGCGCAGGTAGGAGACAGGTACGTTGGGGGTCCAACCAGGAAACTGATCCGCTGACCTGGATGCTGGCGCCGAATCGCTCTCCAGAACTCCACCGCTTCTTTGGATCTCTGGCGAACGTCCAGCAGTACCAAATCGAAAAAATCAGGCACCCAGAGCAACGCTGCTTCAGTGACGCTTTTGGCCGTGTGCACGTGAACTCCGCGGCTTCTCAGCACGTGGGCGCGCAGCTTCTGCATCGCTTCGTTGCCATCGAGGATGAGCACGTTTTTCGTGCCCATTGGAAAGGAAATCGGCGTTTGCTGGGGCACAGAACACCTCCAAGCCTTCTGGAGGCGGGCGTTTCGGAAAGCAGGTTACCCTTTGAGAAGCGGGCGTCACCAGAAAGATCTAGACCTCGACTCTTTCTTGTCTCTTTCGTAAGGGGGCGGGGATCAGCCGCCCTCAACCGAACGCGAAAGCCTGCCTGCTTGCCTCAGGCTGCTACGAGAGCAGGCCTCTTTTGCAAGGTCGAGTTGGCCACCTCAAAGTTTCGGACCTCAGGCGTACCGTCGACCACCTTCGCCAGGGCCTTCAGCACTTCTGGATAGCTGTCGCGGAGATAGGCTTCCGCGTCCTCTCTCTTGTCCCATAGACTGATGGCGACGCCATCCGTTCCGGATCCGGGCGCGACGAATACGATTTCGTCTTGGAAGCCGTGCTGTTTTCGAAGGAGGGGGAGAATCTCGTTCTCGATTGTCTGGGTAAACTCCGCACGGGTATTGGGCTTCAGCTGCATGGAAACGTGACGAGCAAACATATCAACCTCCTGAGTTGTCGTTGACTAAGAGGAGGGAACTTCAGATGGACTGCCTTAGTTCAGAGGATCTGAAAGGGAGAAGGCGTGATTCGCTCTATTAACACCGTACACCGAATCCCAGTGTTGTCAAGCCGGAAATGCGTAGTGGGTGACGTCAAGCTGCTTGTGTAAATAGCCGGAGGGTGCGATTTTTCCATTCCAGGTTAAAGCGCTGGAAGATGGAGTAGATGATGCGGTCCACGCTGGCCACGTTCACGAAGCACACCAT
>Ga0116217_10000986_pt1 | contig 28536 bp, 18 predicted proteins | sample Sb_taG_6_FD_89697 | JGI IMG/M metagenome (GOLD analysis project Ga0116217, IMG submission 89697) | Peat soil microbial communities from Weissenstadt, Germany - Sb_50d_4_PS metaG | ecosystem: Environmental > Terrestrial > Soil > Wetlands > Peat | place: Germany: Weissenstadt | collected 2010-09-21 | reverse complement strand
GTTCAGAACGGGGCAGTTTCGGGTGGCGCGGCCGTAGGTCAGGCTTTCCAGCCTGACTCGCTTCTTGTCAGGCTGGAAAGCCTGACCTACGGCGCCAAGTGTTACCCCGGCTTGAACCATGCCTAGTTCGCACCGCCAAACAGCGACAAGCAGCACCGCAGCGGCCAACCTTCGCTGGCGCCTCAGGCTTGTGTCGCACGCCGAAGTTACACTCACGCCATTCGATTTCCGATTGTTTAGCGGCCGCCGTCGGGGCGGCGCTCCCAGCGCGCCGCCCCGACGGCGGCCGCTAAACGTCGGTTTTCTGCTAGGGCTTGGGCATTGGCTTCGCTTCCTTGGGCGCGGGGAGCTTCTCCCGCGGCGCCGGGGGTGATTCCTTGGGCGGGGGAAGCGGCTCCGGCTTGGTGCCCGGTGGGGGGAGGGTTTCGGTATCGCGGCCAGGCACGGTCTCCGGCGGGGTCGCGCCAACGGCTCCGGCCATGCCCGCCCCGGTGTAGCAGTTAGCCAGCACGAGGCGGGAGTTCTCGTGGCCCGGGCGGAAGTTGTTCTTCCGCAGCTCGACGATGAGAACCTCGGCGCTTTTGAACAGTTCCTTGTAACACTCACGGCGGCAGAGCAGCAGGATGTCGAGCGACTCGGCCGCCTTGTCCCGCACCATGTAGTGGGGATCCATCCGCGACGAGATGTAAAGGGCCATCACCCCTTGATCGACGCGCGCGTGCTGACGGGTGATGCTCCAGGCGGCGGCGCGGCGCACCTCCCAGCACGGGTCGCCCAGCAGGGCGTCCGCCAGGGCGTCGAGGACTTCGGGGTCGCAGCAGAAGTCGGCGTGCAGGCAGGAGCCGAGCTTCGAGGCCGCCTTGATGCGCTCGCAGGAGTCGTCGCAGTGCAGCTGCTCGATCAGCTTGTGGGCGTGCTCAGTCTTCCATGCTGAGCAGTGGTGGAAGAGGCGCTTGTCGCAGGGGCAGCTGCCGCAATCGGGGCAGTCCGGGGGCGGGATTTCCTTGCACTGGGGCCCACACCCGGGGCCCTTACAGTCGCCGCCCCAGGCGGCGGCGGCCAGGCCGAGCAGGCCGGCCGCGGTCAGACAGGTCACGTATTTCATGGATACCTCGTGGTTGTTGAACTCTCGCGTTCCGGTGGTCACGGCGGCACAGCCCGGCCGGGCCTTCTCAGAACGCCATCTCATGGGTCGGGGTGATCTTTCCCGGCAACTCCTCTCACTCCCCGAATCGGCAGTGAGGGGCCCCTGGCACGGCCCCCCAAGGAGACCCCGGAGGACCTCCTGGCCGCGGGACGGGCTTTCGACCCGTCCGTGTGACTGCCGGACGGGTTGAAAAACCGGTCCTACGCCCGTCCTCGGTTTTCAGAAGGCGAGCTGGATCTGAGAACGCACCAGCCAACCGTCCACGCCGGGGATGAAGCCTGCGAAGGACTGGCCGCCCGCGGCGGGATTGCCACCGTGGTAGAAGCTGAGGTCCGACTGCCACTTGAGCGCGTGCCGCTTGAAGAAGTAGTTGACGCCGACGCCTACCTCATTCGCTTCCTGGTAGTGGTGGAAGGCGTCGTTGACGACGAAGACCGGGCCGGCCGACGCCGGGATGCCAGCGGCTTTCAACTGGGCGGGGGTTAGCGCGTGCCGGCCGGTGTCGTCGCCGTTAATATCCGCGCTCTGGCCGCGCACCACCGCGTAGCGCGCCGCCAACTCCAGTTTCTTCGGGATGATGAAGTAGCCCCCCTGGATCGTCGTGCCGAAATCGATGATGCCCTGGTGGGACGGGAAGAGCGACACCGCGGTCTGGGTGCCGCCCGCGGGGGTGTGCGCGAAGTTGGTGCTGTCGTAGAGGATCGGATGGTCCAGGTTGGTGCCTGCTACGTGCTGGCCGCGGAAGTTGTCCAGGTCGCGCACCCACCAGTCATTGAACAGGCTGAACCCCTTGTACTTGGCGGCGATGAAGGCCTCGAACGTGTACGCGTCCAGGGCGTCGATGGCGAAGGCGCTGGTGCCGGGCACGCCGGCCACAGCGGGCGAAACGCCGGCCCCGTTCAGCACGCCGCTGATGGCCCCGTTCCCGTTCGGACTGTCCTGGGCCACCCGGATCCTGTCCAGTTGCGCCGAAGAGTAGATGCTGCGGCGGTCCAGCGGCAGGATGTTCGCGGAGCCGCCGACCCGCACAACGGGGTGGCAGCTGTAGTCGATGTCGGAGATGCAGTCGCCGAAGAGGTCCCAGCGCCGGATCGTCTGGTTGAAGGTGCCGCCGAGGTCGTACCACCCGCCGAAGACGAAGCCCGGCAACCGCTGGTTGAGAGGGGCCGTGATCGACGCCTCGCTGCCCACGGTGACCAGGGCCTGGACAAACAGGCGGTCGTCGAAGGCCTTGATTTGCGTGCCGGCCGCCATCAGACCTTGGTCGTCGTCGTTGTCGAAGAAGTAGCCGGCAATCGTGTACGTGCAGAACTGCGTGTTGGCGTTGCCGAGGAACTCCTCCAGCGAACCCATCGTCTTGACCTTGCCGGCGAGGACTGTGTACGTGGGAGTGTACTTGTAGGTCCCATCGGGGCAGTCGGGGCCGCAGCCCCGCTCGGAGCCGTGGCCGTGGAAGTCGTAAGCGATGAAGGCCTCGATGAGGCTCATGCCGTGATTGACCCGGCCATCGACTTGGCCCGCCTGCACGTTGCCGATCGGGTTGCTGAACGCGCCCAGGCGCGGGTCGAGGGTGGGAACGCCGCGCGTCTGGCCCTCCACCTGTATCCCGTAGCGCAGGTTGGGGTCGAACACCGTGCCCGAGAAGTTCAGACGCGCGCGGATCACCTCCAGCGCCGAGAAGTCGCCCGACGTCAGGTCCCCGGGGACCGAGTTCGGGTTGACCGGATTACCCGGGCGCGTTTGCGCGAGGTGGTTGATGGTGTCCGTCACCTTGTAGAAATCGTAGCCGAGCTGGACGCGGCCGCGGATCTTCAACTCGAAGGGGATCTTCGAGTCGTCCTGCCACGGTTGGAAGGCAGGATTGGGCGCGCTGCGGATGACGAAGCCGCGGCCCAGTTCATAGCCGGTCTGCAAACTCGGCGGCATGCCCGCCCCGGGGTGCTCACTGAGGTAGTTGCCGATGAGTTTCTTGACGGCGTCCTCGCCGAGGTTCGGCGCGGACGAGGTGCCATCGACGCCGTCGGTGGCGCCGTAGGTGGCGCCATTGTCGTTGCTGGCGCCGTTGCCGTTGCTGGCGCCGTTGCCGGCGGAGGCCGGCAACGACAGCTCCTGCAGCTGTTGGCGCACCTCCTTCAGTTCCTTGCCCTGCTGCTCGATGACCTTGCCCTGCTGCTCGATGATCTTGCCCTGGCGCTCGAGCAAGGCGCGCAGGTCGGCCTGGTCGTCACCCGCGTGGCTCGCGCCGCCAATCGTCAGCAGTGCGGCGCAGGACCATGCCAGACACCTGCGACCACACTTCCATGCACTGGGGCCCATGAAACGCTGTCTCCTTAGGTTCTCGCTCTTTGAAGCACCACCCCATACCTTGCGTGCTATTCGCCGTGGAGTGGGGTGGGATGTCCACCTTAGATGTCGGTGAAAATCGAAAATGAGCATGAGCAAGATGGATTATGAAAGTTCGAGAGGCGGCCGAGGGAGTCGGGCCTGTCAGGCAGAATTCGGCTGACCGGCGCAACCGGTCCGCGCGGGAAAAGCGGCCCTCCCGGTTAATCGTTGGCTTGCTCATGGGTGGGAGCGCCGAGGCTCCCGCGCCGGGTTGCAAAAGTGCCGCGCGTGTGAACACCGTCGCTTGACCTTCGGCGCGCTGAAGCTCGGCTCTGACGGGCCAACGCCCTGACCTTTTCGGCCTCGCGATGACCCGGGGCACGGCCCGGCTCGTCCTCCCGGGAGTTGTGTCCTGGTACGGACGAGCAAGAGACCTGGTCACGGGCCTCGAGAAAACTACCGCGGGCGTCCCAGGGGAGTTTCCCGCGGCAACGTGATCGACACGACTGGGCCGCCGCCCGGCATTCCGCCAGTGACTTTGTGCGGTTTCCTGCGACACGGACTCCTTTTTCTCCTCTCCCGGAATGTTCTACACTTTGGGGCGAGGGCCAATGTCGGCCTTCAACTTGCCATCGCCGGCGAAGGTGGGGGCCGGGGCTTCGCCCTGGCGCAGTCAACAGCCTCGACCGGCGGTGGACTGCTCTTTCCCGCGTTCCCTCCCTCCACAAGCAGTTGCAAAGCTCGTCGGCCCAGTCCCCGGCCCGGGCCGGCGAGGCGGGCAAGGGCTTCGCCGTGGTGGCCAACGAGGTCAAAGAACTGGCCAAGGAAACCGCCAAGGCCACCGAAGAGATCGGACAGAAGATCGACGCCATCCAGGTCGAGACGCGCGAGGCGGTGGACGCGATCAAGTAGATCGGCGAAGTGATCGGTCGGATCAACGACCTGTCGAACTCGATTGCGGGGACGATGTCGCGCCAGGACAACGAGTCCGCTCGGCGTCCCACCCAATCGCCGTGTCGTGCAACGCTCCTCGATCTGGGTATCGCCTGTTGCTTGCCACAGGGGCAACGATGACGCCAGCTTCAGGATACAACCCTTCCAGAGGGACGGACCATGAGATTGGGTGTTCGCGGTAAACAGAGCGTCATCGTTGGGATCATGCTCCTGCTGCTGGTTGGTATCGGAGGCGTCGCCGTGTGGTGCATGACGCGCCTGACGGAAGAGATCAGGAGCCTCGACCAGAACAACGTGCAGGGAGCCATTCAACTTGCCAACGCCCAAGACGGCATGTGGCAGCTACGATACGGCATCGCGCAGTTCATGGTCCTCGGTCCCGCGGAGCGGGAGAAAATCGTATCCGAGCAGGACAAGTGGTACGCGCAGATCGACGAGAACCTGGGGGTCTACGCCGCGGGGGAGCGGACGGTGGAAGAGCGTCAAGTCCTCAGCGTCTGGCAGGAAGCGTACGGGAAGTACCGGCAAGCTCGGCCACGATGGCTGGAGCTTTATGGGTCCGGCAAGACGAAGGAGGCCGGCGAGTGGCGGGCTCAGACGATCTTCCCCTACGGCAGCGCGTGCGTGAAGGCACTGGGGCAGATCATCGAGTTGCAGCGACAGGTTGCCTCCCAGAGGCAGCGCCAGGCCATCGAGCAAGCGCAGACAACTCGATTGGTGCTGGTGGGCCTCGTCGCGTTGGCGCTGGTGCTCGGGGCCATCGTGAGCACCGTCATGTCCAACCGACTCATCGCGCGCCTGCAGCGGATGAGTAAGGTGCTGCGAGGAGTTTCGGGCGGGGAGCTGACGGAGCATCTAGACGTTGACACGCAGGACGAGATCGGGGAGATGGCCGTGGCCATCAATGAAACCATCGCCAGGTTGCGCCAGGCGAAGCTGGAGAGCGAGCGGTGGCAACGGGACGAGGGCGCGCGCGCCGAGCAGGAGCGGCAGCGGGCCGAGCAGGAGCGGCAGCAGGCCCAGCGCCAGCGCGAAGCAGAGCGGCAGCAGACCGAGCACGAGAAGCGCCAGGCCGACGAACTGAAGGCCAAGGTGGACGTGCTGCTGCAGACGGTGAACGCCGCCGCCGAGGGCGATCTGACGCAAGAGGTGACGGTCTCCGGCGAGGACGCCATCGCGCACGTAGGGCAGGGGTTGGCCCGGCTGTTGGAGACGCTACGGTCGAGCATCGCGGCCATCGCCGGCAACGCCCAGGCCCTGACCGGCGCCAGCGAGGGGTTGTCGGCGGTAAGCACACAGATGTCGGCCAACGCCGAGGAGACTGCGGCCAAGGCGGGTGTCGTGTCCGCCGCCAGCGACGAGGTCAGCAAGAACGTGCAGACCGTGGCCACCGGCACCGAACAGATGAGCGCCAGCATCCGCGAGATCGCCAAGAACGCCGCCGAAGCCGCTCGGGTGGCCCAGTCGGCCGTGCAGGTGACCAGCGCGGCCAACGCGACGGTGGGCAAGCTGGGGGAGTCCAGTGCCGAGATCGGCAAGGTCATCAAGGTCATCACCAGCATCGCCGAGCAGACCAACCTGCTGGCCCTCAATGCCACCATCGAGGCGGCCCGCGCGGGGGAGGCGGGCAAGGGCTTCGCGGTCGTGGCCAACGAGGTCAAGGAACTGGCCAAGGAGACCGCCAAGGCCACCGAGGAGATCGGACAGAAGATCGAGGCCATCCAGATCGATACGCGCGAGGCCGTCGAGGCCATCAAGCAGATCGGTGAGGTCATCGATAAGGTCAACGACATCTCCAGCACCATCGCGGGGGCCGTGGAGGAGCAGACGGCCACGACCAACGAGATGGGTAGAAACGTGGCGGAGGCGGCCAAGGGCAGCGCCGAGATCGCCCAGAACATCACGACGGTGGCCCAGGCGGCGGGGAGCACGACGCAGGGGGCGGCGCAGACGCGGCAGGCGGCCGAGGAGTTGGCGCAGATGGCGGCCGAGCTGCAGGAGCTAGTGGGCCGGTTCCGTCTGCAGTCGTCGGAAGGGAGAGGCCTGCCGTCGAAGGGCCAGGGAGCCCGGGGCGAGCGGGGTCAGGTGCGGGCTGCGGCCCCACTCCGCCGTTCGGGAGGCAACGGGGCGGCCAGGAGGTCGGCCGTGGTGTGAGACCGTCCGTGGTGAGTATTACCCCGGCACGAAAGATGGGCACACACAAGCCTGAAGCGCCAGCGAAGGGCGGCCCGTTCTCCTTCGCTGGCGCTTCAGGCTTGTGTGCTTCATTCTGGCCGGGGTAATACTCCTCCCAGATCAATCGCGTAGGTCGAGCTTTCCGGTTTGACAGTCAGACCGGAAAGCTCGACCTACGTTCTCAACCCGCACGAGCCCCAAACCCTTGCCCTTAGCAGGGAAGCGATCAACTCTGCTCTCGATGTGTTCTACACTTTGAGGGCGAGGGCCAATGGCGGCCCTCAACACGCCAATGCTGGCGAAGGTGGGGGGTGCCGGGGCGACGCCTCGGCGCGCTCAACAACCTCGACAGCGGCCTAGCCAGCGGTGCATCGGTCCTGTCCGCACACCCCACTCTCACAACAGTTACGCAACTCGTCGGCCGGGCCGCGCCCGGGCCGCTGGAAGCTGATCGCCCTGCACCATCTGGCGCGCCGTTCAGCGAAGGAGAGGACCGGCGGGATGAAGTGGTTCAAGCCCCTGCGGACATCCGTCAAGCTGATGAGCGGCTTTGCCCTCGCAGGCCTCCTCATGGGCGTGATCGGCTGGTTGGGAATCTCCAGCCTGGAGCGAGTCAACGAGAACGTCGAGACGCTGCACGAGTCGCAGATGCTCCCGAGCCTGCAGCTGGCCGACACGCGCATGTTGATGGACGTCGCAAGCCGGCACGGGACGGGGACGCAGTGATCACTGGGCCGGCGCGTGCGGCGCGTTATCGATCTTGACCAGCAACGTCAACCGGGCCTCCGGGCCTTTTCAGGTTGCCTTTCGAGCGAGAGGAGCACAGAGATGAAGTGGTTCAGGAACTTGAAGACCTCAGTCAAGCTGATGAGCGGCTTCGCCCTCGTCGGCGTCATCATGGGGCTGATGGGCTGGCTAGGCATCCGCAACATGAGTGTGGTCAACGCCAACGTCGAGGGACTTTACCAGGAACAATTGCTGCCGGGCCTGGAGCTGGTTGAGATGCGCAACAAGCGGAACCTGGCCCGCGCCTTAATCTACCGGGCCTTCTGCCTGTCCGACCCCGAACAAATGAAGGCGGAGGTGGAGAAGGCTCGCACCATGTTCAGGCAAATCGCCGAAGCCAACGAGAAGTTTCTGCCCCTACTCAAGACCCAGGAGGAGCGGGAGGCGTTCCAGCGGTACTGCGCGGCGTCCCAGAAGTATGAGGAATTCGTCGAGACGCTAATGTTTCAGCCGCTGCTCGCCGGCCAGAAGGAGGTCGGCCTCGCCAACGGCCAGAGTGGGGGCAACGAGGTGTTCGAGGCCTGCAACCGCGGCATCGCCGATACGATCGCGAGCAAGATAAAGTCGGCTCAGCGGAGCTATGAAGAGTCGCAGGCCCTCTACTCCTCCACCCGGACCCTGATGCTGGAGTTGGTGGGAGGGGGGATGCTCCTGGGCCTGGGCATCGGCTGGGGCATCTCCCGACTGATCGCCAAGCCGCTCAACGCCGCGGTGGGCGTGCTCGAAGCCGTGGCGGCCGGCGACCTCAGCAGGCACCTCGACCTGGACACCGAGGACGAGGTGGGGCGCATGGCCGCGGCCCTGAACAAGGCCACCGATTCCATGCGCGACCTGACCGAACGCCAGAGCAAGCAAGCCGAGGAACAAGCCAGGGCCGCCGAGCGCCAGGCCTACGACAACGCCAGCACGATGGCCCTCAACAAGGTGGTTGAAGCCGTGAGCAAGGCCGACACCGAAGAAGCGGCCATCCGCAACGCCCTGGAGGTCATCACGTCCTTCTTCAAGCTGTCCTACGGGTCGTACTGGAAGCTCGACCCTCAGGAAGGTGCCCTCCGCGTTGCCACGGAGACCGGTGCGGTCAGCGAGGAGTTCCGGCGGATCACAAAGGAAGCTCGCTTCCGCCAGGGGGAAGGGCTCAACGGCCGCACCTGGCAGCAGGGCGACCTGGTCTTCATCGAGGATCTGGCAACCGTCACGGATGACTGCCGGGTCACCGCCGCGCGCCGGGCGGGCGCTCAGACGGGCTACTGCTTGCCGGTCGTGGTCAAGGGGCAGGTCGTGGGCACCCTCGACTTTTACATGCAGGATGTGCGTCGGCCCCCGCCCGCGCGCCTGGAGGCCCACCGGAACATTGGCCGCTCGATCTCTGGGGCCGTGGAACGGATCCGCACCACCGAGGAGCAACGGCGCCAGAGCGAAGACATGCGGACGAAGGTTGACGCGCTGCTGCAGACGGTCAACGCCGCCGCCGGCGGCGACCTGACGCGCGAGGTGACCGTGTCCGGCGAGGACGCCATCGGCCGCGTCGGCGAGGGACTGGCCCAATTGCTGGGGAACCTGCGCTCGAGCATCGCGGCCATCGCCGCCAACGCGCAGGCGTTAGCCGGGGCCTCGGAGGAGCTGTCGGCGGTGAGCACGCAGATGAGCGGCAACGCCGAGGAGACCGCCGCCCAGGCCGGCGTCGTCTCCTCCGCCAGCGAAGAAGTCAGCAAGAACGTTCAGACGGTCGCCACTGGCACCGAACAGATGAGCGCCAGCATCCGCGAGATCGCCAAGAACGCCAGCGAGGCCGCAAGGGTCGCCCAGTCCGCCGTCCAGGTGGCCAGCGCCGCCAACGTCACCGTGGGCAAGCTGGGCGACTCCAGCGCCGAGATCGGCAAGGTCATCAAGGTCATCACCAGTATCGCCGAGCAGACCAACCTACTGGCCCTCAACGCGACCATTGAGGCGGCCCGCGCCGGCGAGGCGGGCAAGGGCTTCGCCGTGGTAGCCAACGAGGTCAAGGAACTGGCCAAGGAGACCGCCAAGGCCACCGAGGAGATCGGACAGAAGATCGAGGCCATCCAGCAGGACACGAGCGGGGCGGTGGACGCCATCAAGCAGATCGGCGAGGTGATCAACAAGGTCAATGACATCTCGAATACCATCGCCGGGGCGGTGGAGGAGCAGACGGCGACGACCAACGAGATGACGCGCAACGTGGCCGAGGCGTCCAAGGGGGCCGGCGAGATCGCCCAGAACATTGCAACCGTGGCCCAGGCGGCGGGGAGTACCACGGCCGGGGCCGGCAATACCCAGAAGGCGGCCTCGGAACTGGCGCGCATGGCGGCCGAGCTGCAGCAACTCGTCGGCCAATTCCAGTACGAGCAGCGCGCCGGGGCGCAGCGTGGGGCACCACTACGCAGCAAGGGGCCGGGGCATGGCAACGGCCGGCCGGGGGTCGCCCGCGCAATCGCGACCTGAAACCGGAACGGCTACTGGATCCAGCGTGGCCAATGTTCCCCTGGCCCAGCGGTGCGGCCGCAGGCGCTGGCCTCTGGGGCCCCGCCGGCACGATTCGTTGCATTCGTTGCATTCGTTGCGCGGCGCGGGATTCGTTGCGCGACACCGGCCGTGCGCAACGAATGCAATGAATCCCCACCGGTCCGCGGTGCCCCCGGCCCTCCTTGGAGCTTTACCCAGCCTGGGCCCAGTAACGCCCGGTCCGGTGGACGGCATTCGAGGAGGCAGGTCGTTTAGCCGCGAGCGTCGCGCGCTCGCTTCTCCCGAAGCGAGCGGCCAAACGGGAGGCAGCCGCGCGATTGTTTCTCAACCCGGGTGGGAATTGTCCTGCCGCAAGCTACTCGCACCAGAATGATCCCGTGGAATAACGGATCGCCCGGCTCGCTCGCCTGGGCCGTGAGCTAGGTATTGAACAGGGCCGCGAGATCGCCAAGAACGCCAGCGAGGCCGCAAGGGTCGCTCAGTCGGCCGTGCAGGTGGCCAGCGCGGCTAACGCCACGGTGGGCAAGCTGGGGGGAGTCCAGCGCCGAGATTGGCAAGGTCATCAAGGTCATCACCAGCATCGCCGAGCAGACCAACCTCTTGGCTCTGAATGCCACTATCGAGGCAGCGCGGGCCGGGGAGGCGGGCAAGGGCTTCGCCGTGGTCGCCAACGAGGTCAAGGAGCTGGCCAAGGAGACCGCCAAGGCCACCGAGGAGATCGGACAGAAGATCGACGCCATCCAGCAAGACACGCGCGGCGCCGTGGATGCCATCAAGCAGATCGGCGAAGTGATCAACAAGGTCAACGACATTTCCGCCACAATCGCGGGCGCCGTCGAGGAGCAGACGGCGACGACCAACGAGATGACGCGCAACGTGGCCGAGGCCGCCAAGGGCAGCGCCGAGATCGCCCAGAACATCACGGCAGTGGCCCAGGCGGCGGGCAGCACCACCGAGGGAGCGGGCAAAACGCAGCAAGCGGCCTCGGAATTGGCCCGAATGGCAGCGGAATTGCAAGAGCTCGTCGGCAGGTTCCGCTATGATGGCACTGAGCAACGCTCGAACTACGCGGCAGCCCAGCGCGGGCGCCGCGCTCGCGCGGGAATGGCCGAAAGCCCGTGGCGGCCGCCCGGTAACAGCGTGGGCTGCGTGGGGAAAAAGCCGTGCCGGAAGGACCGCCAGGGCGAGGGGTCTTTCGCGAGGAGTGGGCCCATTCGCATCGCCGGCATCGTCGTGGTTTACGACGAGCCGAACATCACGCTCGTCGGTTCCTCGTCGTGCGTGGTTGGCCAGCAAAGGAGGTGTCGCAATGGCAGCGCATCCCACCCCCGCCTTGGCGCGGGCAGTGGCCGTGCCCGATGGGCGGCTGGCGTTCTTGAAGCAGTACGCCTGCGGGCCGGTCCCCCTGCCCACCGACCCGTGCGCCGCCTTCGAGCGGCACCTGGTCTTCGACCACATGGTCGATCCCGAGGATGCCACCACGCGCCATCGCTTCTGGGCGATCGCGCGGGCCGTCCGCGACCTGCTGGCCCAGCGCTGGCTCAAGACCAAACAAACCTATTACCGCAAGAACCCGAAACGGGTCTACTATCTGTCGATGGAGTTCCTCATCGGCCGGTCGCTGGCCAATAACGTCGCCAACCTCATGATCGACCCGGTCGTTCAGGACATCATGACTCGCGAGGGGCTCGACCTGCAGGAGTTGGCGCTGACAGAGCCGGACGCCGGGTTGGGTAACGGCGGGCTGGGCCGGCTGGCCGCGTGCTTCATCGATTCCCTGGCCACGATGCACATCCCGGCACACGGCTACGGCCTGCGTTACGAGTACGGGATCTTCCGGCAGGACGTGCGGAACGGCTACCAGGTCGAGTACCCGGACAACTGGCTGCGCCGCCCGGACCCCTGGGAGGCGATCCGCTACGCCGACACCGTCAAGGTTGAGGTCAACGCCTCGCTCCAGACCGAGGGCGGCAACCCCCGGCTGATCCCCAACCGGCCCAGCGTCCTGCTCGGCATCCCCTACGACCGGCCCGTGATCGGCTACGGGGGCAAGACGATCAACACGCTGCGCCTGTGGGAGGCGGCCTCACCCGATTTCTTCGCCATGGGCGAGTTCAACCAGGGCGATTTCCTCGGGGCGGTGCTGAACAAGGTCATGGCCGAGAACTTGACCCGCGTCCTCTACCCCGACGACTCCACCGTGGCCGGGCGGCGCCTGCGCTTCATGCAGGAGTACTTCCTGGTCGCCTGTTCCCTGGGCGATATCGTCAATCGCTTCCGCCGCACCAACGACCGCTGGCAGGACCTGCCCGACAAGGTCGCCATTCAGCTCAACGACACGCACCCCGCCCTGGCGGTGGCCGAGCTGATGCGCATCCTGCTCGACCAGGCCCACCTGGGCTGGGAGGAGGCGTGGGACCTGACGGTGCGGACGCTGGCCTACACCAACCACACCTTGCTGCCCGAGGCGCTGGAAAAGTGGCCGGTCGAGCTGTTCGAGCTGCTGGTGCCGCGCCACCTGAAGATCATCTACGAAGTCAACCGCCGTTTCCTCGACGCCGTGCGCGCCCGTTACCCGGGTGACGGCGGCCGCCTGCGCCGCATGAGCCTGATCGAGGAGGGGCCGGTCAAGCAGGTGCGCATGGCCCACCTGGCGGTCGTCGGCACGCACAGCACCAACGGCGTCGCCGCCATCCACTCCGACCTGCTGCGCACGCGGACGCTGAAGGACTTCGGCGAGATGTTCCCGGAGCGCTTCAGTAACAAGACCAACGGCGTCACACCGCGGCGCTGGCTGCTGCTGGCCAACCCCGAACTCGCCCGGCTGATCACCGAGGCCATCGGCGACGGCTGGGTCACCAACCTGGGCCAACTCCGCCGGCTCGTGCCCTTCGCGGACGATGCGTCGTTTCGCGACCGCTTCCGCCAGGCCAAGCGGGACGCCAAGGCCCGCTTCGTCAACTGGCTGCAGGAAACGGGCGGACCCGCGGTCGATCCGGACACGATTTTCGACAGCCAGATCAAGCGCATCCACGAGTACAAGCGGCAGCTGCTCAACGTGTTGCACGTCATCATTCTGTACAACCGTCTGCGGACCGACCCGAGCCTGCGCTTGCCGCCACGAACATTCTTCTTCGCAGGCAAGGCGGCGCCGGCGTACTGCCTGGCCAAGCTCGTCATCAAACTGATCAACAACCTCGCCGCGGCGATCGACGCCGAGCCGGCCCTGCGCGGCAAGCTGAAGGTGCTGTTCTTGCCGAATTACAATGTGAGCCTGGCCGAGCGGCTGATCCCCGCCAGCGACGTGTCGGAGCAGATCTCGACGGCCGGCTACGAGGCCAGCGGCACCAGCAACATGAAGTTCATGATGAACGGCGCCCTGACCGTCGGCACACGCGACGGTGCCACCATCGAGATGGCTCAGGAGGCCGGCGAGGAGAACTTCTTCCTCTTCGGCCTGACCGCCGAGCAGGTGCAGGCAAACCGGACGTGGTACGACCCCAGGTGGCACTACGAAAACGAGCCGGAGACCCGCCGGGCGCTCGACCTGATCGCCTCCGACCATTTTAGCCCGGGCGAGCGGGGGATATTCCGGTCGATCTGGGAGGTGCTGCTAACTCGCGGTGACTACTACATGCACCTGGCGGACCTGACCGCCTACGCCCGCGCCCAGGCCGCGGTCGGGGCCCTGTACGCCGACCCCGACGCCTGGTCGCGCACGGCCATCCTGAACGTGGCCTGCTCCGGCAAGTTCTCCAGCGACCGCAGCATCGCCGAGTACGCGGCGGACATCTGGAACGTGCGACCGTGCCCCGTGCCCTAACGGACGTGCGGGCAGCCCGACGTCATTACTCCGGCAAGGGAGTTGCTCACCCGCAAGTGTCCCGTAGCCGCAAGCTGCCAGCTTGCGGGCTTCTTCTGAGCCCGCAAGCTGGCGGCTTGCGGCTACGGGACACGTGTCTGGGAGGATCTTCCGTGCCGGCGTAATACTCGGTACTCAGCCGTCGCCGGCCCGCCCCGCGGTCAGTCCGAGTGAGGCGAGCTTCGCGCGCAGCGTCACACGGGTGATCCCCAGGAGTTTCGCCGTCTGCGACAGGTTGCCCCCCGTGTGGCGCAGCACTTCCTCCAGCAGCTGTCTCTCGGCCTGGGCGACGATCTCCGCATGGAGGCCGCTGGCCCCGACCTCCAGGCGGCCCCTGACGTAGGGGCAGAGGTCCGGGAAGTCCTTGGACGCGGGGAGTCGCGCGTCGCCCGCCCCGGCCCGCAGGGCGACGGGGAGGGCCTCCGGGGGGAGCACGTGTCCCGCCGTCCGGAGCAGCGCTTGCTTGATCGCGCTCTGCAGCTCGCGCACGTTGCCCGGCCACGGGTAGCGGCACAGCAGGCCCAGGGCGTCGGCGGAGATCTCTTGCACGTCCTTGCCCAGCTCCCTGGCAAAGCGCCGCAAGAAGTGCTGCGCCAAGAGCACGACGTCCTGCCCGCGCTCGCGCAGCGGCGGCAGGTGGATCGTGCAGACGTTGAGCCGGTAAAACAAGTCTCGACGAAAAGTCCCCGAGCCCGCCATCTCCGGCAGGTCGCGGTTAGTGGCGGCGATCAGGCGCACGTCCGCGCTCAGGGTCTGGCTACCGCCGACCGCCTCGAACTGTCTCTCCTGCAACACCCGCAACAGCTTGACCTGGGTGAGCGGGGTCATGTCGCCGACCTCGTCGAGGAACAGCGTGCCCCCGTTGCACTGCTCGAACTTCCCCACGCGCTTGCGGTCCGCCCCCGTGAAGGCGCCCTTCTCGTGGCCGAACAGCTCGCTCTCCAGCAGGTTCTCCGGGATGGCGGCGCAATTGATCGCCAGGAAAGGCTTATCGACGCGCTTGCTGTAGTGGTAGATCGCCCGGGCCACCAGCTCCTTGCCCGTGCCGCTCTCCCCAAGGATCAGGACGGTGACGTCTTGGGGGGCGATGCGGCCAATCGCCTTGTACACCTCCTGCATCGCCGGGCATTGCCCCACGAGGAGGTCGGAGGCGTCGTCCCCGGGCTCGGCGTCGGCGACCTTGGCCGGCACGCGCCGCAGCCGGCTGACCTCGAGGGCCCGCGCGGCGAGGCCGGTGATCTGATCGACGTTGACCGGCTTGAGGAGATACTCGTACGCGCCCAGGCGCATGGCCTCGATGGCCGTCGCCGCGCTGCCGTGCCCCGTCATCAGGATGACCGGGACGCGCGGGTCCAGCTCCTGAAGACGGCGGAACAACTCCAACCCGCTCATGTCCGGCAAATGCACGTCGAGGAAGACTGCGTCGGGCCGCTGCTCCACGAACTGACTCAGCCCTTCGCCGCCCGACCGGGCCGTGGCCAGGGTAAGTTCCTCCCCCGCAAAAATGTGCCGGAAGGAATCCAGGATGAGCGATTCGTCATCGATGACAAGCAGGGTATTCATGGGCAGTCCGTCCGGACCGGTAGCCAAGTGCCGATGGGCTCCGGGTCGTCAGAGCCGGCTCGTGGTCGCGGGGCCACGTTACCCCCCCGCCGTCGGTATCCTGGCGGGTGTCGCTGCGGTCGTCACAGCGACCCGGACCGCACCTTGCATTCGTCAATCGCCCCGGGGCGGCCGGGGTTGAGATCTTCGGAGAGTTGTTGACTCGCCAGGGACGAACGGCAGTCGGCTGAGGCACGAGGCGGTCCCGGCCGGACGCGATGGCTCCTCCGAGTGTGGTGGCCGACTACCTCAAGCTGTCCGCTCGCATCTCCTTGGCGAGTGGTGACATGCCTCACTTATACAACTTGCCCAAACCCCTTACAAGTGGGGCCCCTACTGATGGACCAGTGTTCACTTTGCTCGAAGAACCAGAGCCACCGCACGCAGCAGTTGCTCGCGGGAAAACGGCTTGGGCAAGAAGGCGCGTGCCCCGACGCGGACGTCCGGGGCGGCCCGGCCTAGCGGCGGCAGGCCGCTGCAGGCAATGACGCGCACACCGGGGTCGAGTTGCCGAAGCGCCTGCAAGGTCGATGGCCCGTCCATCTCCGGCATCACCATGTCGAGGATCACGGCCCGTATCTCGCCGTTGTGTTGCCGGAAGACCTCCACCGCTTCCGCCCCCCCGCTGGCGCTAAGCACGTGGTAGCCGTGGGACTCCAGCATCGCCCGGGTCACGAGTAGTATATTCGCCTCGTCGTCCACCAACAGGATCACCTCCTCGTGCCCGGCCTCGGGGGTGCGATGCTCGGCCGCCTCCGGACGGGTTTCCGCCGCCCCCACGGCCGGCAGGTAGACCGCGAAGCGCGTCCCCTTGCCGACCTCGCTGACGACGTTGAGGAAGCCCCCGTGCCCCTTGACGATTCCTAGCGCCGTCGAGAGGCCCAGCCCCGTGCCCTTGCCCTGTTCCTTCGTGGTAAAGAAGGGATCGAAGATTTTCTCGAGGATTTCGGGGGACATGCCCAACCCGGTGTCGGTCACCGTCACGACCACGTAGGCGCCCGCCCTGGCGTCCGGGTTCTTGCGGGCGGCCGACCCGTCCAGCCCTTCGTTCGCCGCCGCCACGCGCAAGTTGCCGCCCCGCGGCATGGCATCGCCGGCGTTGACACACAGGTTCATGAGCAGCTGGGACAGTTGCGTCATGTCCCCCGAGACGACCCAGAGGTCGTCCGGGACGCTCGCCGTGATGGCGACCGACTTGGAAAGCGTATGATCGAGGAGCGCCACGACCTCGTGGATCACCGGTTGCAGCCGGAGCGGTAGCAGCTCGCCGACCGTCCCGCCGGCGAAGGCGAGGAGGTGGCGGACCATGTCGGCCGCGCGCCGCACGCTCGCCTCGGCGGTGGCCAGCAGCTTGGCGCGGCTGCCCTCGGGGCGGTCCTTGGCGAGCAGCTGCAGCGTGATGAGGATGGGGGTCAGCAGGTTGTTGATGTCGTGGGCAATGCCGCCCGCGAGGACGCCGATACTCTCCAGCCGCTGCGCCCGTAGGAAGCGGGCCTCGAGTTGCTTCTTCTCGGTCACGTCGATGGTGAGAATGAGGGTGGCGGTGTGCCGGCGCGCCTCGTCGCGCACTACGGTCCAGTGCGACTCAACGACCAGGCGCTGTCCCGCCCGGGTGACGGGGGTGAGTTCCCCCGCCCACTCGTCGCGCTCGGCGAGGCCCTGTCCGGCTTCGGCCAACGCCCAGTCGTCCCCCCCGAAGAGGAGGCGCGCCAGGTCCTGCCCCCGCGCCTCGGCGCCGCTCCAGCCGTAGGCCCGCTCCGCGCCGTGGTTCCAGAAGGTGACGCAGCCCGCCAAGTCGAGCGCCACGATGGCGTCGCTGACCCGGTCGAGCAGGGCCGCCTGCTCGCGGATGCGCTCCTCGGCCCGCCGCCGCTCGGTGACGTCCGTCACCGACCCGAGCATGCGCACGGGCCGGCCGTCGCCGTCGCGCAGCGCCTGCCCGCGGAGCAGGAACCAGCCGTACGTGCCGTCGTGCCGTCGCAACCGTACCTCGATCTGGTAAGGGTCGCCGGCCCCCACGTGGGCCCGAAAGGCGTGGGCGTGCCGTTCGCGGTCGTCCGGGTGGAGGAGTTGGTTCAACGACTCGTTGGTCAGCTGGGCGGAAGATCGCTCCACGCCGATCAGTTGGTACAGGCGTTCCGAGCAGAACGTGGAGTTGCTGGCCGCGTCCCAATCCCAGATGCCGTCGTTGGTGGCCTCGATCACCAGCCGTAGCCGTTCCTCGCTGGCCCGCAACGCCTCCTCGGCCCGCTTCCTCGCCTCGATGCTCCGGACGAAGGCGGCCGCGAAGGGCTGGCCGTCCAGGCGAATCCCGATGCAGCTCACCTCGACGCGGTACGTGGACCCGTCGCTGCGGCGATGCACGGTCTCGAATGGCGGCGTCGCCTCCCGCTGAGCGAGGTCGAACCCCGCCTGGTAGTTCTGGAGATCGACCCGGGGGTCGATGTCGGGTATCCCCAGGGAGAGCAGCTGGTCCTCGGAATAGACCAGCTGCACACAGAACGTCCGGTTGACGTAGTGGAAGCGGGCGGCGCGGTCGGCGATGCACACCATGTCGTTGGCGTTGTCGGCGATGATCTTGAACTTGCGCAGCTCCCCCTCCGCCCGCTTCCGCGCGTCGATGTCAATGCAGGCGCCGAAACACTCGACGACCCGACCGTACACGTCGCGCTGCGGCACGCCGCGGCCCAGGAACCAGCGGTAAATGCCGTCGGCCCCCCGGAGGCGGAATTCCGCCTCGAACGGTTGCCCGTCCCAGGCGAGCCAGTGCTGTTCCAGCAGCTCCCGGTCCTCGGGGTGCAGGGCCGCGGTCCAGCCGCGGTCCTCAACCGCGCCGCGGGGCAGACCGGTGTACTCGTAGAAGTAGGGACTGGCGTAGCGCTGGGCCCCATCCGGGCCCCAGGAGAATAAGATGCCCGGCACCGCCGTCGCCACCGTGCGGTAGCGTTCCTCACTCTCGCGCAGCGCCAGCTCGGCGTTCTTCCTCTGTGTCACATCGATGTGGACGCCAAGGAGGCGGCACGGATGGCCTTCCGCGTCCCGCAAGACCGAACCTCGGGAGAGGATCCAGCGGTAGCTGCCGTCCTTATGACGCAGGCGGAACTCGGCCTCGTAGTCCCCTCCGGGGGAACGAATGTAATCGCGGAAGAAGCTGACGGACATGGCCCGGTCGTCCGGGTGCAGGCGCCCTTCCCACTCCGCGGCGCCGTCGCCGATCTCGTGGTCCTCGTAGCCGAGTTGGCCCTTCCAGGTCGCGGAGTAGTAGACCCGAGTCGTGTGAATATTCCTGTCCCACAGCCCGACGTTGCCGGCACGCACGGCCAGTTCCAGCCGCTCCTCGGCCGTCCGGAGCGCGTCCTCCGCGAGCTTGCGCGCGGTGATGTTGACATGCGTGACCACGAGGTACCTGCGGCCGGCGTCCACGTAGTGCGTCGCGCGGACGATGAACCAGCGCCGGTCGTGCCGGGAATGCCAGGGGTATTCCAGAACGAACTCGTCGCGCTCCCCTTTGAGGATGCCGCGGAGGCCGCTGGCGAAGGCCGCCGCCACCTCCGCGCCGGGCCCGGTGGCCGAGTCGCAGACCTGTAGGTAGTTCGCCCCCTCACAGACATTCCCCGGGACCGGGGGACTGGCCTCGGCGAAGGCCCGCCAGGCTGCGTTGACCGCAAGGATCGTCCCGGACTGGTCGAGAACACACAGGCGGGCCGACAGCGCGTCGATGGTCCCCCGCGCGCGGCGTGCGAACTTCTCGCTCCGTCGCGCCTCGCGCAGCACCACCCGGCCGTTGGCGACCAGCCCCGCCAGCAGCAGAAGATAGCCGACGAGGATCGTCGCGGAGTTCCGGAACGCCGCCGCCTCGGCTCGCCCCTTGCGCTCCTGGAGCACGCCGTCTGCGCTGCGTTCCATCGCGGCGACTTGCCCGCGGACCTCATCCATCAGTCGCTCGCCGTGGCCCCGGCCGAGGTGCTCCCGGGCCCCCTCCAGCCCTTCCTCCCGCCGCGCCAGAATCACCGCGAGCCCCTCGTCCAGCTGGCCCACGATCACCGGCTCCAATTCGTCGAGGCGACGCCGCTGGTCCGGAAGGTCGGCCGTCAATCGGCGCAACTCCGCGAGCACCTGGGGCACCTGGGCTGTGCCCCCCTCGTACGGGCCCAGATACCTCTCGTCCCCGGTCAGCGCAAACCCGCGGACCCCGCTTTCTGCGTCCCGCAGAAGGCCTAACACCTCGCCCGTGGCGACGCGCAGGCGGTGGGATTGCTCGACCTGGGCTGTGGTATCCGCCAGCCGGCGGGTGTTGGCGTACAGGATCAGGCCAAACACGCTCAGGACGACGAAGGTGAGTCCGAAGGACACGCCGATCTTTTGTCCGAACGAAATTCTCATGCCTGACTCCCAACCCCGCTGCTCCCGCAGGAGGGATTCGAGCAGGAAGGCGGGGGTGGCCCTTCCTGCGGCTGAAATGGTAAATGCCTATCCACATGGTCAAGTACTGACCGGCAAAGAGTCCCTTGTGACACCATTTTTCAACTGCGGGTGCCTAACGTCAGGGCACCGCGGATCGCCGTATCGGAGGCGAAGTGTCACTTGTGATACTATTTTTCAACGGGGGCCGGGCTCCGGCAACTCACTTCGTTCGGATTCTAAGGCCCCCAGCAGAACCACATCACTTCCGGGCAAGAAAATGCACAGGGCGGGCAAGGTTGGCACGCTGCCTGCTATACAAAATCGGCCGTGCGGAAGACAACAATTCGGCACTCGTCTCGTGCCGGAAACTCGCGAAGTGACGCCGAGGTGTCACTTGTTCTTCGCGCTGACGGCCGCGGTCGTGTACACGCTGGCGCTAAGGCGGCGTGGACAGAGACAAGATTTACTGAACAGATCGAGATTCTTCACCGGGGAGGGACACGCCACATGCTCGGCGCCTTGGACAAGGTGGACGGAGAAGCGGAGGCCCTGGAAGTCGTGCTGCGGAGTCGTCTGCACGGCCAGGTGCGCGATTTGCGCGTGAAAGTCTGCGAGACGGGACTCGTGTTGCGGGGGTCGTCTCCCTCCTACTACGCGAAGCAGATAGCCCAGCATGAGCTGATGCGTCTCAGCAGTTTGCCCATCCAGGCTAACGAGATCGAGGTGTTCTGACGCGCGGATGGGTCCAGCCGCGAGCGGCGTGCGTCGAGTGCGAGTTGGGCCAAACGATGGAGGGATGCGCATGCTGGTGTTGACGCGCAAGGTCGGCGAAGTGGTCGTGATCGACGGGGGGATCGAGGTAACGGTGGTGAAAATCGACGGGGGGAAGGTCCGACTCGGGTTCACCGCCCCCCCAGCCGTCCTGATCCATCGGTCCGAGGTTATCCAATCGCAGAGGGAGGCGGCCAGGCGACCCACCGGCGAGCAGGCCGGAGTAGTGTAGCGGAGGGTGAGAAGGCGAAGGATTGGACGGCCGCAGCCATTTGACTGGACCCTCTCCAGGAGGACGCCAGTTCGCCCTTACCCTTGACGCCCGCTCCCACGCGCCCCCGGACATGTGCGCGCCGCCTTGACGGCGGCCCCCCCCGGCCCCCCCGGGCAGACGGCGAGCCGTCGCGCCTCGACTCGCCCCCCTCATCCTGCTGATTCGTCATTGGCGCCTTGCCATCGGAGCCGCTCATGCCGTCGCGGGCCGCATTGGAACGTGCAGTTGAAACCCTCATTACGGACGAGGCCCCCGGCGCGATTCAGGCCGCGATCCGGGCGATCCTTAACCACGGGGTTGGTGTCGGGCTCCGGGTGCTGGAGGACGGCATCGAGGCCCTTGCGATCCTGAGGAGTGAGGGACCTCACACGGGCGCGCCGGGCCCGAACCTTGTCCTGTTCGGCAGGAACCTCGACGGCCAGGGCGGCCGGGACATGGCCCGTGCGGACGGCTCGGCGCCCGGGTTACAGCGTATCCCCGCGACGGTGTTTCTCCGCTCCCCTGCTGAAGTGGAACTGCCCGACGCCTCCACCCCGGGCGGGCGCGACCGCGGCGGCGAGCCGATCAACTTCGATCAGCTATTCCGGATCGTTCGCTTGCTCGAGGGAGTCGGGGTCACGATGGTCCCGGTGCCGGCCGCGTGGCGCGCCGGTGTCACCGACGGCGAGGCGCACGAGACGTCCGCCCCCCCGGATGCCGAGGAAAAAACCGACCCCTCGTGTCTCGTGCCGGCAGCGGGAGGGACCGCGCGCGCGGGGCACGCCGCCTTCCGGGGGGGACCGGGAGAAGAAGGAGAGACGAACCATGCAAGGGACTGACCGCCGCCGAGGTGCGGGGCCACACGTTTACTCTTCTATGGAGACCTACCTGAGCGACATCAGGCGGACCCCGCTGCTCAACTACGAGGAAGAGCAGGATCTCGCTTACCGCATCCGGGACGGGGATCCCAAGGCTCGCGACCAGATGGTGCGGGCGAACCTGCGGCTGGTGGTACACGTGGCGAAGTCCTACCTCGGGCGGAGCCTGCCGCTAGCGGACCTCGTCGCGGAAGGCAACCTGGGCCTCTTGCGTGCCGTCAAGGGCTTCGACCCGGCGATGAACACGCGCTTCAGCACCTACGCCACCTCCTGCATCAGGCAGGCGATCAGCGACGGCTTGCGCACGATTGGGCCGACGATCCCCGTCCCGGCCTACGCGGCGGCGCTGGTGGCGAAATGGCGGCGAGTCGCCGTCGAAGTGACGGCGGAACTCGGCCGGAAGGCCACCGACGAGGAGGTGGTCGCGCGGCTCGGCTTCTCCCGGCGGCATCTGAGGATTGTCCAGAAGGCCCTCCGCCTCACCCCGTTCCGTTGCGGCGCACTGCCCGAAGGGGAGCCCGGGTCGCTGGCCGACCTCTTGGCTGACGTTCGGGACCCGGCCCCGGGCGGCGTAACGGCCGCCGCTGAGGTGAGGGAGGTGCTCGACCACCTCAGCCGTCTGAAGCCACGGCAGGCGTGGGTCCTCCGGCTGCGGTTCGGGCTGGATGGCGAGCAACCGCAGTCGCTCCAGGCCATTGGCCAGCACCTCGGCCTCACCCGCGAGCGCGTGCGCCAGATCGCGAACGAGGCCCTGCGCGCCCTGGGCGCACGCCTCGGGGCCGGCTGACCGTTCCCAGGTCGGCCAGGCGCCCCCTCCACGGACAGTAGACCTTCTCCCCCCTGCCGTGCCGTCAGGCCCACTCCCCGGGCCGGGACCTGTTATGCCTCGGGCAGCCCAAGGGTGGGCTGCCTGGGGCCAGGTCTTCAACGCTCTCCGTCACACTCAGAGTTCGGCCGCCCCCATCGGCGGCTTGCGCTCACGAAGGGGAAACGTACCTTGCTCAAGATCCGATCAAACCAGAGATCCTTGACGGCTTCCGGCCATGACGGTCAGCCATCAGCTGCCTCACATTCCTGGGCCGCCCTGGTTGCGCTCAGCGGCCGGTGCGGGGAGATCGACGACGAGTCTCGCTTGCTGGAGGCGGCTGTTGCCCTGCTCGTGCCCGCCCTGGGGGTGGGCTACGTCGAGATACTCGAGTTACTGCCCGGGGGGAGCGGGCTGAAGCTCCGGGCCGGAGCGGGTTGGGGCGACACGCACGCCGGCCAGGCGACGGTCGATGTCGCATTCGACCTGCACACTGGCTATACCCTCGCGTCGGCCTCCCCGGTCGTCGTCGAAGACCTCAGCACCGAGACGCGCTTCCGGGGGACACGGCCCCTGCACGACCACGGGATCGTCAGCGGGGTGAGCCTGACCATCGAGGTCGATGGCCGGCCTTTCGGGATCCTGGGCGTCTACACCGATTGGCCCCGACCGTTCGGGTGCGAGGCCGTTCTGTTCCTCGAAGCCACGACGGGCCTGCTCGGCACCGCGATCGCCCGGTTGCGGGCGGCGGCGGCCGCCCGCGAGAGTCAGGAGCGCTGCCAGGATCTCCTCGACAGTACCAGCGACCTCGTGCAAAGTGCGACGCCGGACGGGCGGCTCCTCTCCGCCAACGCGAGCTGGTTGCGGGCGCTGGGTTACACCGCCGCTGACGTGGCCGGCCTGTCCGTGCTGGACCTCCTGGAGCCGCAAAGTGGGGGCCGCTACGTCGAGGCGATGCGCAAGGCGCTCGCGGGCGAGGGCGAGCAGCAGGTGAAGGCGACCTTCCTGGCCCGCGACGGTCGCCGCGTCGCCGTCGAGGGGCGGCTTGCCGCCTGGCGCGTGGACGGGCGGCCCGCGATCCTCCGCTTCATCTCACGCAACATGACCGAACTCCGGGGCCTGGAAGCGCAGCTCTTGCAGGCCCAGAAGATGGAGGCCGTGGGCCGTCTGGCCGGCGGCATCGCCCACGACTTCAACAACCTCCTCACCGGTATCCTGGGCTACAGCAACCTCCTGCTGGACGCCTTCTCCCCGGGCGGACTGCTCCGCCAAGGGTTGGAGGCGATCCGCGTGGGCGGTGAACGGGCCGCTGCCCTGACCCGACAGCTCCTGGCCTTCAGCCGCCGCCAGGTGCTGGCCCCGTGCGTCCTCAACCTGAACGACGTCATCAGCGACCTGGACCGGATGCTCCGGCCCCTCCTTGGGGACGACGTCGAGGTGGTCCGGGAACTTGATCCCGCCCTGGGGCCCGTGCGGGTGGACCGCGGGCAAATGGAGCAGGCGCTGCTCAACCTGGCCGTGAACGCCCGGGACGCCATGCCGGAAGGCGGCCGGTTCAGCATCACAACCACCGTCGTCCATTCCGACCACAGGCACGCCCTGGCACACCCGGAAATGCGCGCGGGCGACTACGTCCTCGTCTCGGTCGCCGACACCGGCTGCGGCATGACCGAGCAGGTAAAGGCGCACGTCTTCGAGCCCTTCTTCACCACCAAGGAACAGGGGAAGGGGACGGGGCTGGGCCTGGCGATCGTCTACGGCATCATCAAACAGTTCGGCGGATTCATCGACGTCGAGAGCAGCCCGGGGCAGGGAACCCTGTTCAGAATCTACTTGCCGCGCGCCCGGGAGGAGGTAGTGCGGCCGGGGGCGGAGGAAGTGCGGCCCGATTGGCTGAGGGGCAAGGAGACGGTCCTCGTTGTCGAGGACGACGCGGCCATCCGCAACCTGCTCCGCGTCATCCTGGGGGGGCACGGGTACGCCGTCATGGAGGCGTGCGACGGGCTGGCTGCTCTCGCCATCGGGGAGCGGCACCCGGGGCCGATCGACCTGCTGCTTACGGACGTGAGGATGCCGGCACTGAACGGGCGGGGCCTCGTCGATCGCCTGGCGCCTGTTCGCCCGGGGGTGAAAGTGATTTACATGTCCGGCGACGTCAGTGACCAGGCCAACGGCGCCGCGCTGCGCGACGGGAAGGTGCCGTTCTTGCAGAAGCCGTTTTCCCCCCAAATCCTCTTAAAGGCTGTGCGAGAGGTACTTGACGCCGGAAACTCGATGACGTCCTGACGCACGCGGACGGGGATTGCACGGGGCGCCCTGGCCCCGTGACAGGGCGGCCCTCGATTTATCGTTTCGCGAACCGATGACCTCGATTCATCGGTTCGCGAAACGATAAATCGAGGCGGCTGCTAAACGGACAGGATTACCGAGCGGTCTTCCCCGATTGCTCAGCGGGTTCCGGAGTACTCGCCCGCCCTGGTGAAGCGCAAAGTGCAGTGCCATACCTCGACGGCTCCGCCGGCGTTGTCGTGTATGCTCGCCCCCAGGTAAGCCTCCCCCTCCAGCTCGTAACCCTCTTTGCCGTACAGGTCGTGTTGAAGCCTCATCACGTTCACGAACTCATCGATGGACCCGAAGAGCCGTTTGTCGCCGTTGACTTCTATCATAGGAGAACCCATTCTTCCCATTCCCCGTTCGCCCACGGCGCCGCCCAGCCAGCGATCCGCGTGGTGACCAACGACCCAAGACAACTCTAGAACAAGTTGCTGGAGTTTGGCGTGAGCGTGGCACAATCGGCGCCGCGCCCTCTCCTTGGAAGTTGGGCAACGGCCTTGTCACTCGAAGTCGACGAGGACTTGCCCCCCCTGGACGAAGTCACCGACGTTGGCGTTGATCTTGGCGACCTTGCCGGTGATGGGCGCGGTGATGACGGTCTCCATCTTCATCGCTTCCAGGACCATGAGCACGTCGTTGACCTTGATGAGCTGCCCGACCTGGATAGGCACCTTGGCCACGGTGCCAGCGATGGGGCTGCGGCAGACCTTGCCCTCGTCGGCCACTGGGGTGGGGGCGCCGGCCCGCGGTGAGGGCAGGGGGGGCGCCGCGGCGGGTACGCGGACGGTCCCCACCGGCGGCACGTAGGCGGGCCCGAGCGGTTCCGGCTCGAAGACGTCCACATCGACTTCGTACACCTTGCCGTCAACCGTGATCTTGAGCTTCAAGACGACCTCCTCTAGCGCACCACCAGCGCGTGCGACGCCTGAATGGTGGTGCGACCCTCCTGAGCCCAGGCGTCGGAGCGGAGCAGGCGAATCTGGCGGATGTGCGGCTTCTTGCCGAGGTAGGCCGCGATGGCCGCGCTGATGACCAGGACCAACTCCTCGCTCAGACCGTCAGCTGCCGCAGGGCGAGTCGGGGCAGTCGGGCGAGCGGCCGCCTCCAGCGCCGCGACCCGCTCGCTCAGCCGGCTGACTTCCCGGCGCAGCGCCTCCAGGGTATCGGCCAGGCGCGCCAGGTCCATCACTTCCGTCGTCATGGCATCCCCCCTGTTATAGCGGGATCAGGCCGTGCTTCTTCGGCGGCCGGCGGTCACGCTTGGTTTGCAGGTACTCCAGCGCCTGGGCGAGGTGCTTGCGCGTCTCGGCCGGCTCGATGACGTCATCGACGAGCCGGCGGCCAGCGGCGACGTAGGGCGTCGAGAACGTGGAGCGATACTGCTCGATCAGCTCGGCCCGGCAGGCAGCCTTGTCCGTGGCCTGCTCCATCTCCTTGCGGAAGACGATCTCGACGGCCCCCTCGGCCCCCATGACGGCGACCTCCGCGCTGGGCCAGGCAAAGACGCGGTCGGCGCCGAGGTCCTTGGAGCACATGGCCAGGTGCGCGCCGCCGTAGGACTTGCGGAGGATGATCTGGATCTTCGGCACCGTGGCCGCCGAGTAGGCGAACAGCATCTTGGCCCCGTGCCGGATGATGCCGCCGTGCTCCTGCTGCACGCCTGGCAAAAAGCCCGGGACATCGACGAAGGTGACCAGCGGGATGTTGAAGGCGTTGCAAAAGCGGATGAATCGGCTCGACTTGGTGGCGGCGTTGATATCGAGCACGCCCGACAGCACCGACGATTGGTTGGCGATAATGCCCAGGGTGCGGCCCAGGATGCGGACGAAGCCGACGACGATGTTCGGGGCAAAGCCGGCCTGTACCTCCAGGAAGTCGCCGCGGTCGGCGATGCCGCGGATGATCTGACGGACGTCGTAGCCCTGCTTCGGCTCGCTGGGGATGATCTTGTTCAATTCCGGGTTGGGATCGACATTGTTCTCGAACGCCACGCGGGGTGGGTCTTCGAGGTTGTTCGAGGGCAGGAAGCTGAGCAGCCGGCGGCAGAGGTAAAGGGCCTCCGGGTCGTTCTCGGCGACGAAGTGGATGACGCCGGAGCGCGCCATGTGGGCATCCGGACCGCCCAGCGCTTCGGCGCTGATCTGCTCGCCGGTCACCTGCTTGATGACCTGCGGCCCGGTGATGAACATCTGGGCCTGGCGCGTCTGGATGATGAAGTCGGTCAGGGCGGGCGAGTAGGCGGCCCCGCCGGCGCAGGGGCCGCAGATGAGGGACACCTGGGGCACGGCCCCGGAGAGCATGACGTTGGTGTGGAAGACGCGGCCGTAGGCGGACAACGAGTCGATGCCCTCCTGGACGCGGGCGCCGCCGGAGTCGTTGATGAAGACGAACGGGCTGCCGCTCTTGAGCGACATCTCCATCACGTCGGCGACCTTGTGCGAATGCACCTCGCCGGCAGAGCCGCCGAGCACGCTGAAGTCCTGGCTGGCGAGGTGGATCAGTCGGCCATCGACCGAGGCGGCGCCGGTGACGACACCGTCGGCGGGGATTTCCTTGCCGGCCAGGCCGAAGTTGACCTGCCGGTGCTGGGCGAACAGGCCAATCTCCTCGAAGCTGCCCCGATCGACCAGGCCGTCGATGCGCTCGCGGGCGGTGAGCTTGCCTTGCTCCTTTTGCTTGGCCAGCCGGTCGAGGCCGCCGCCCTGCTTGAGGCGCTCTTTGTTCTTGCGGAGATCCTCGACCAGGTCCTCCATCGATTTCCGCTTCTCGGCCATTGCTCGCGTTCCTCTCCGTTTAGCCGCCGCCCTCGGGGCGGCGCGTGACCAACGCCGCCCCGAGGGCAGCGGCTAAACATATCATTTACACCGGCTCGACGGTCACCTTGTGGGACTTGTCGCCGACCTTGATCTGGTAAGTCACCGGGACCGCGATGGGCCCCTTGCCGTCGCCGACCTTGGGGGTCGCCGCGGGCGCGACTTTGACGGGCTCCGGCGGCGTCTTCGTCAGGTTCTTCGGCCCTTCCGCCCGGCTGGCGAAGAACTTGGCGGCCACCGGCGGGAACATGGCGTAGGTGAGGACGTCCTCGTCGGAGCCGTTGCAGCCCTTGAGGGCCAGGGCCTGCGTGCGCAGCTCCTCCCATTCGGGCTTCAGCAAATCGGCGGGCCGGCCGGTGATCGCTTCCTTCTTGGAGTGCCTGGCGGCGGCCGCGAGCACCTCGGGGTCGCGCGGGCCGACGGTCGTCCCGTAGTACCCGAGCATGAGGTCGGCGAACTCGCCGGTGAGGACCTTGTAGCGACCCATCAGGACGTTGAAGACGGCCTGGGTGCCGACGATCTGGCTCGACGGGGTGACGAGCGGCGGGTAGCCGGCGTCCTTACGCACCTTGGGGACCTCCGCGAGCACTTCCTTGACGCGGTCGCCGGCCCCCTGCTGTTTCAGCTGGCTCTCCATGTTCGAGATCATCCCGCCCGGGATCTGGCTGTCGAAGATCTCGGTCTCGACCCCGATGAATTTCGACTCGAACGCGGCGTAGCGGGGGCGGACCCTGGCGAAATGCTCCTTGACCTTGAGCAGGCGGTCCTTGTTCAGCCGGGTCGTGTAGCCGGTGCCCTCGAGCATCTCGACCAGGGCCTCGGTCGGGTTGTGGCCGGGCCCGAGGCTCAGCGACGAGATCGATGTGTCCACGACGTCGGCGCCGGCCTCGATCGCCTTCATCAGGCTGACCAGGGTGACGCCGGTGGTGGCGTGGACGTGGAC
>Ga0116217_10000982_pt1 | contig 28602 bp, 28 predicted proteins | sample Sb_taG_6_FD_89697 | JGI IMG/M metagenome (GOLD analysis project Ga0116217, IMG submission 89697) | Peat soil microbial communities from Weissenstadt, Germany - Sb_50d_4_PS metaG | ecosystem: Environmental > Terrestrial > Soil > Wetlands > Peat | place: Germany: Weissenstadt | collected 2010-09-21 | reverse complement strand
TGAGCGTGGATTCGGCACTATCCGAATGCTGTACCTACCGCCGCGTCTCCGATTTCTCCCGTCTCATCTGCTCAGCGCGCTCGGGGCGATTCGAACGCCCAACCTTCTGATCCGTAGTCAGATGCTCTATCCGTTGAGCTACGAGCGCCCATGAGGCCAACGGCCTCATCGTCTAAAGGTACCTGTTCCCTGGTCGCGGTCCTTCGAGCTGCCGGATCGCGGCCTCGCAAATCGCGCGGCTCACCGGCCCGTTGACATCTTCCACCGCCATGTCTAGGTTCGCAGACCGCATCACTGTGCGTTGAGCGAACGGAAGGATGGTCGTGGCCGAGATCCAGAGCCTCGCGCAGGCGGTCAGCCTGCTCGTGCACGACGGCGACTGCGTGGCGCTGGAGGGGTTCACCCACCTGATCCCGGTGGCCGCCGGGCAGGAGATCATCCGCCAGCGGCGTCGAGAACTCACCCTCGTGCGGCTGACCCCGGACATCGTGTTCGACCAGATGATCGGCATGGGGTGCGCCAGGAAGGTGATCTTCGGATGGGGAGGGAACCCGGGAGTGGGCTCCCTCCACCGCTTCAGGGACGCGATCGAGCACGGCTGGCCGCACCCGATCGAGATCGAGGAGCACAGTCACGCCGGTCTCGCCAACCGCTTCGCCGCAGCTGCGTCGGGCCTCCCGTTCGCGGTGCTCCGCGGCTACTTCGGGACCGGGCTCATGGGCCGGTTGGACACGGTGCGACCCGTGACGTGCCCGTTCACCGGTGAGTCCCTCGCCGCGGTGGCCGCGTTGCATCCGGACGTGACGATCATCCACGCCCAACAGGCCGACCGCGACGGCAACGTGCTCATGTGGGGCATCACCGGTGTGAACAAGGAAGCGGTGCTCGCGGCCACACGCGTGCTCGTCACCGTGGAGGAGATCGTCGACGAGCTGAAGCCCCCTGCCGGCGGTGTCGTCCTCCCATCATGGGTCGTGGACAGCGTTGCCACGGCCCCCGGCGGCACCTACCCCTCGTACACGGCGGGCTACTCGGTTCGGGACAACGCCGAGTACCTCCGGTGGGACGCCATCAGCCGGGACCGCGACGCGTTTGTTGCCTGGATCGAGGAGCACGTGATGCGCGGAAGCGCGGTGCCGGCGTGACTGCGACGTCGGCAACGGGCAGCGCAGCACCGGCGGCCCTCCCCTACGACCGCGACGACATGATGATCGTCGCCGCCGCCCGGGCGCTGCGGGGGGTGAGGGTGTGCTTCGTCGGCATCGGGCTGCCCAGCACCGCCGCCAACCTGGCCCGGGCGACCGACAACCCTGACCTCGTACTCGTCTACGAGTCGGGGACGATCGGGGCCAAGCCGACCCGGCTCCCGCTCTCGATCGGTGACGGGGAGCTGGCCGACACGGCCGACACGGTTGTCTCGGTTCCCGAGATCTTCAACTACTGGCTCCAGGGCGGCCGCATCGAGGTGGGTTTCCTCGGCGCCGCCCAGATGGACCGGTTCGCCAACCTGAACTCAACGGTCGTCGGCGACTACGACCACCCCTCGGTCCGCCTGCCCGGTGCCGGCGGCGCCCCCGAGATCGCCGGCTCCTGCGGCGAGGTCATCGTCCTCATTCGCCAGAGTCGCCGGACCTTCGTGGAAACGCTCGACTTCCGCTCGACCGTCGGGTACGGGGGCGGGCCCGACGACCGGGCCCGCCTGGGTCTGACCGGCCGCGGGCCGTCCCTCGTCATCACCGATCTCGGGCTGCTCCGTCCCGACCCCGACACGCGCGAGCTCACGATGGTGTCGCTGCACCCCGGGGTCACCTTCGAGGACGCGCGGGCAGCGACCCCCTGGGAGCTCAAGGTCGCCCCCGGACTCGAGGTGACGGAACCGCCGAGCGCCCACGAGCTGGCCGAGCTCCGCGCCCTGCTCGCGACCCAGGGACAGGACGGCCGACGTGGCTGAAGGGCCAGTGCTCGACCCCCCCTACGACTGGCCCGACTACCGCTCGAGCCAGCTCCGCTGCCCGAGACGGCCACTCTTCCGTCTGCCCGACGGGCCGACCGAGCGGCACGGACCAGTCTTCGGCGAAGCGGCGGTGGGCCCCGGCGACGCGGACCTCACCGCCCAGCACGGGGCCGAACCGATCGGCGAGCGGATCATCGTCAGCGGTCGGCTGCTCGACGAGGCCGGCCGGCCGATCGCGGGCCAGCTGGTCGAGGTCTGGCAGGCCAACGCGGCGGGACGCTACGCGCACGAGGGCGACCAGCACCCCGCGCCACTCGACCCCAACTTCACCGGGGCCGGGCGCTGCCTGACCGACGCCGAGGGCGGCTACCGGTTCGTCACCGTCAAGCCCGGCGCGTACCCGTGGAAGAACCACCAGAACGCGTGGCGGCCGGCTCACATCCACTTCTCCGTCTTCGGCCGGAAGTTCACCGAGCGGCTCGTCACCCAGATGTACTTCCCCGGGGACCCGCTCTTCGCGTTCGACCCGATCTTCAACTCGGTCAGCCAGCCGGCCCGGACCCGGATGGTGAGCACCTTCGACCTCTCGACGACCGTCGAGGAGTGGGGCCTCGGCTACCGCTTCGACGTGGTGGTGGGCGGCCACCTGGCCACCCCGGTGGTCGGCTGAGATGCCCGGCCCGCCCACCCCCGCCCAGACCGTCGGGCCGTTCTTCCGCATCGGCTTCGAGTGGCTCGACACCAAGGAGCTCGTCGGGCGCGGCGCGCCCGGGGCGATCCGGGTCGAGGGGAGGGTGCTCGACGGACAGGGCGACCCGGTGCCCGACGCGGTCCTCGAGATCTTCCAGGCGGACACGGCCGGCCGGTTCCCACCCGACACCGCTCCGGGCTGGCGCGGCTTCGGCCGGTGCCTGAGCGACCGGGACGGTGGCTACCACTTCGTGACCGTGAAGCCCGGGGCGGTAGAGGAGGGTGCCGCGCCCCACGTCGACCTGTCGGTGTTCGCGCGGGGGCTCCTGCAGCGCGTCGTGACCCGCGTCTACTTCGCCGACGAGTCGCCGGCCAACTCGGGCGACCCGGTGCTCGCCGAGATCGGCGAGGCGGCCGCGTCGACCCTCCTGGCCCGCCCCGACGGCGGCGCCTACCGCTTCGACGTGCACCTCCAGGGCGAGCAGGAGACGGCGTTCTTTGCCTGGTGACGACGGGGCCGGGCTGTTCGAGCCGATCGTCACCCCCGACGACGTCCTCGCCGCGACCTCCGACCGGGCCTGGGTGCAGGCGATGCTCGACACCGAGAGCGCACTGGCGCGGGCCGAGGAGGCCGAGGGCGTGGTCCCGGCCGGGACCGCCGCGGCAGTCGCAGCCGTCGCCGACGCCGGCCTCTACGACCTCGCGGCGCTGGGGCGAGCGGCCCGGCCCGGCGGGAACCCGGTCATCCCGCTCGTCGAGTCGCTCCGAGAAAAGGTGGAGCCGCCCTTCGCCGATCGCATTCACTGGGGCGCGACCAGCCAGGACGTCCTCGACACCGCCACCGTCCTGGTGGCGACGCGCACATCGATGTTGATCGAGGAGGACCTGTCGGGGGCGTCCGACGCCTGCGCCGCGCTGGCCGACCGACACCGCGCCACGCTCATGGCCGGCCGGACCCTCCTCCAGCAGGCGCTGCCCACGACGTTCGGCCTGAAGGCGGCCGGCTGGCTGGTCGGGCTCGACCGGGCCGGCGCGGGCCTCGGGTGGGCCCGGGGCCAGCTCGGCGTCGAGCTCGGCGGCGCGGTGGGCACGCTCGCCTCCCTCGGGGGCGACGGCCCCGCGGTCGCGGCCGGGGTGGCCGCCGCCCTCGGCCTCGCGGTGCCTCCGGTCCCGTGGCACACCGACCGGACATCGATCGCCCAGCTCGCGGCGGCGCTCGGCGTTGTCGCCGGGGCGGGCGCCAAGGTCGCGCTGGACATCGCGCTGCTGATGCAGACCGAGGTCGGCGAGGCGCTCGAGCCGGCCGCCGCCGGACGGGGCGGCTCCTCGACCCTCCCCCACAAGCGCAACCCGGTGGCGGCGGCCGCGGTCGCCGCCGCGCACCGGCGGGCGGGCGCGCTCGTCTCGGTCATGCTCGGCGCGATGGCCCAGGAGCACGAGCGCGCCGTCGGCGGGTGGCAGGCCGAATGGGAGACGCTGACCGACCTCCTGCGTGCGGCCGGTGGGGTGGCCGCGCAGGTCCGACGGACGCTGCGCGGGCTCGAGATCGACCCGGCGGCGATGGCCCGCAACCTGGGGGTGACCGGCGGGGTCCTCCTGTCCGAGCGGATCGTCCTGGCCCTCGCACCGTCGATCGGGCGCGCCGCGGCCACCGCGGCGGTGCAGGCGGCCGCGGCGAGGGCGGCGACGTCCGGTCGGGGGTTCGCCGAGGAGCTGCTCGAAGACCCGGCGGTCGCCGGCGAGCTCACGAAGGAGCGGGTCGACGCACTGCTCGAGCCGCGCGGCTACCTCGGCGCCGCCGACGTCTTCATCGACCGCGCCCTCGACGCGCACGGGGGCCACTGATGCCATCGGTCGAACACGAGGGGGCGGCGATCGCCTACCGGGTGGACGGTCCGCCGGCGGCCCCCCCTCTCCTGCTCGCCAACTCGCTCGGCACCACGAGCGCGATGTGGGACGACCAGATCGGCGCGCTCGCGCAGCGGTTCCTCGTCATCCGCTACGACCACCGCGGCCACGGAGGGTCGACCGCCACCGCGGGGCCGTACACGATCGAGTTGCTCGCCGCCGACGCGCTGGCGGTCCTCGACGCACTCGGGGTGGCATCGGCGTCGGTGTGCGGCCTCTCCCTCGGCGGGGCGGTCGCGCTCTGGATCGCGTCGCACGCCCCGGCCCGGGTCGAGCGGCTGGTCGTGTGCTGCAGCGCGCCGAGCTTCGGCGGGCCCGTGCCGTGGGCCGAGCGGGCGGCCCGGGTCCGGGACGCCGGGGTGCTCTCGCTGCTCGACCTGCTGATAGGCCGGTGGTTCACCCCGGCGGTGGACCCGGCCGGGCCGGTCCGGGCCCGGGTCGAGGCGATGCTCCGGGAAGTGGACGACGAGGGGTACGCCGGGTGCTGCGAGGCCCTCGGCGCGCTCGACCTCACCGCCGACCTGGCCGCCGTCCGCGCCCCCACCCTCGTGCTGGCGGGCGCGGCCGACCCGGTGGTGACCCCGTCGCGCGCCGTCGAGCTCGCCGGGCTGATCGACGGGGCGTCCCTCGTGGTGCTCTCCCGAGCGTCGCACCTGGCCACCATCGAGCAGCCCGCCGCCCTCACCGACGCGGTGCTCACCCACCTGTGCGGGCCCGCCGCCGAGCGCGGCGCCCGGGTCCGCCGAGCGGTGCTGGGCGACGCGCACGTCGAGGTGGCCGCCGCCGCCCGGACCGAGGAGACCGCCGACTTCCACGACCTCATCGGCCGGGTGGCCTGGGGCGAGATCTGGACCCGGCCCGGGCTCGACGCCCGGACCCGGAGCTGCATCACCGTCGCGATGCTGGTCGCCCTCGGGCGCTTCGACGAGCTGGAGCTGCACCTCGCCGGAGCGGAGCGCAACGGGGTCACCCGGCGCGAGCTCACCGAGATCCTCCTGCAGAGCGCGATCTACTGCGGGTTCCCGGCGGCCAACCGCGCGTTCGCGGCGGCCCGGCGCGTGTTCGGGGCCGGCGATGGTTGAGTCGGCCAACGGCGCCGGCGGGCGACGGGGCCACTCCGACTACGTCCAGTCCCTGGAGCGCGGCCTCTCGGTCCTGCGGGCGTTCGGGCCCGAGCGGACCGGCCTCACCCTGAGCGACGTCGCCCGGATCACCGGCCTCACCCGGGCGGCCGCCCGCCGCTTCCTCCTCACCCTGGTCGAGCTCGGCTACGTCACGAGCGACCGCCGGGTGTTCTCGCTCAGCCCCCGGGTGCTCGAGCTCGGCTACGGCTACCTCTCGGGCCTCGGCCTGACCGACATCGCGACCCCCCACATGGAGGAGCTGGTGGCGGCGGTCAAGGAGTCCTCGTCGATCGCGGTGCTGGACGGGGACGACATCGTCTACGTGGTCCGGGTGCCGACGACGCGGATCATGACGGTGTCGATCACCCTCGGCACCCGGTTCCCCGCCTACTGCACCTCGATGGGCCGGGTCCTGCTCGCCGCCCTCGACGAGGACGCGCTCGGGGCCTACCTGGCGCGGGTGCAGCTGGCCCCGCTCACCCACCGGACGGTCACCGAGAAGGCCCGGCTGGCGGCCATCGTGGCCGAGACCCGGGTCCGGGGGTTCAGCTTGGTCGACCAGGAGCTGGAGGACGGCCTGCGGTCGGTGGCGGTCCCGATCATCGACGCCCGCGGCCTCACCGTCGCGGCCGTCAACGTCTCGGCCCACTCGAGCCGGGTCTCCCTCGACGAGCTGCGCACGAAGCACCTGGCCCGCCTCCAGGAGACCGCCCGGCGGATCAACGCCGACCTCGAGGCGGTGAGCGTCGCGGCGGGCCGGCCCCGGCTGCACTGATGGCCGCCGACCTCGAGACCCAGGTCGGCATCGTGGGAGCCGGCCCCGCCGGCCTCGTGCTCTCCCAGCTGCTTCACGTCGAGGGCATCGACACCGTCGTCCTGGAGCAGCGGTCCCGGGACCACGTCGAGACCCGGATCCGGGCCGGGGTGCTCGAGCAGGGCTCGACCGACCTGTTGATCGAGGCCGGGGTCGGGGAGCGGCTTCTCGCCGAGGGCGCGGTCCACGAGGGGGTCAATCTGCAGTTCGACGGGGAGCGCCACCGGATCGACTTCACCGCGCTCACCGGGCGCCACATCACCGTCTACGGCCAGCAGGAGGTGGTGAAGGACCTCATCGCGGCGCGGCTCTCGGCCGGCGGGACCATCCTGTTCGAGGCGCTCGACGTCGAGCCGGCCGGCCTGACCACCGAGCGGCCGACGATCGCGTTCACCCACGGCGGCGTCGGCCACCGGCTCGCCTGCTCGGTCGTGGCCGGCTGCGACGGCTTCCACGGGGTGTGCCGGGATTCCATCCCGGCCCCGGTCTTGTCCGAGTTCGGGCGCGAGTACCCGTTCGCGTGGCTCGGCATCCTGGCCAAGGTCGCGCCGTCGACCCGCGAGCTCATCTACGCCTTCAGCGACCGGGGGTTCGCGCTGCACAGCCTGCGCTCCCCCGAGCTCTCCCGCCTCTACCTCCAGGTGGATCCGCTCGACGACCTGGCCAACTGGCCCGACGAGCGGATCTGGGAGGAGCTGCAGCGCCGGCTCGCCTCGCCGGGCTGGACCCTCACCGAAGGGCCGATCACAGAGAAGGCGATCACCGCGATGCGCAGCTACGTCTGCGAGCCGATGCAACACGGCAACCTGTTCCTCGCCGGCGACGCCGCCCACATCGTCCCGCCCACCGGGGCGAAGGGCATGAACCTGGCCATCGCCGATGTCACCGTGCTCGCCCGGGCGCTCGCCGACTGGTTCCACCGAAGCGACCGGGCCGGCCTCGACGCCTACTCGGCACGCTGCCTCGGGAGGGTCTGGCGGGTCCAGGACTTCTCCAACACCATGACCGAGCTCCTGCACCTGCTGCCGGCGGGCGAGCGGTTCGGCGGTCGGGTCCAGGGGGCCAGGCAGCGCTACGTCGCGACCTCAAGCGCGATGCGCCGGACCATCGCCGAGAACTACGTGGGGCTGCCGCTCGACTGAGCGCGCCCGGTCACAGGCCCAGGTGGTGACCCTCCCACAGGCGGATGCCGCCCAGGATCCCGGCGCTGTTGTCGACGATGGTCGTCTTGTTGAGCGCGTCGCCGAGCTCGTCGCGCCGGACCCGGCGGGCGTTGCCCCCGCCGACGTAGAGGCGATCGAAGAAGAGCAGCGCGTCGAGCTGGGTGATCGCCTTGCGCACCCGGGTGTTCCAGCGGTCGTCGCCGATGTCCTTGCGGGTCCGCTCCCCCAGCTGCTCGTTGTAGGTCTCGCCCTTGCGGAACGGCTGGTGCGCGATCTCGAGGTGGGGCAGGAGGGCGCCGTCGAGGAACAGCGCGGTCCCGAACCCGGTGCCGAGGGTGATGACGAACTCGAGGCCCGTGCCCTGGACCACCGCCGCCCCCTGCACGTCCGCGTCGTTGGCGACCCGGGTCGGCTTGCCGAGCGCGTCGGTGAGCGCCTTCGCGAGGTCGAAGTGCGACCACAGCCCGACCAGGCGCTCGTCGGTCTTCGACCCGGGCCCCGACTCGGTGACGAAGTGGGGCGCCGAGAGGATCACCCCGCCGCGCACCATGCCGGGGAAGCCCGCCGAGACGCGGTCGGCGGCCGGGAGGGGCTGGACCAGCTTCGCCAGCCCGTCGACGAGGCCGTCCGGCTCGAGCGGGTAGCGCGTCGGGACCCGCACCCGGTCGGCCACCATCGCCCCCGACGCGTCGAGGACCGAGGCCTTCAGCCCGGTGCCCCCGATGTCGATCGCCAGGGTCAGCGGCCGGACGAGCTCGTGGCCCGGCCCGACCCGGGCGAGCGGCGCCTCGTCCTCGTCGTCCTCGTCGGCGCGAGGCGCGTCGTCGGCCATCTCGCGCAGACTAACCGGCGCCCCTCGGTCGGCCGGGACTAGCTCAGGCCGCCCGGAGGCGCACCGGCAGCTCGACCAGCCCCCGCAGGATGACCTGGTCGCGGTAGCGGACCGACGAGCCGGTCAGCTCGAGCGAGCGGGTGCGGGCGAGGAGGCGCTCGAGGGTGACGGCCGTCTCAAGGCGCGCCAGCGGCGCGCCGAGGCAGTGGTGGATCCCGAAGCCGAAACCGAGGTGCCGGTTGTCCACCCGGTCGAGCACGAGGGTGTCGGGGTCGGTGAAGACCGCCGGGTCGCGGTTGGCCGACGCGAGCATCGCGAGCACGTAGCGGCCGGCCGGCACCCGCGTGCCCGACAGCTCCATGTCCTCGGTGAGCACCCGGCCGGTCATCTGCACGGGCGAAACGAACCGCAGCAGCTCCTCCACCGCGCCCGGTGTGAGCGACGGGTCGGCCCGCCAGCGGGCCTGTTCGCCGGGGTTGCTGAGGAGGGCGAGGACCCCGCCCGAGATGAGGTTGACGGTGGTCTCGTGCCCCGCCACGAGCAGGAGGATCGCCGTCATCATCATCTGGCCGTCGGTGAGCGGCTCCCCGTCCTCCTCGGCCACCGCCAGCGCGGACAAGAGATCGTCGCCCGGGGCGCGCCGGCGCTCCTCCAGGAGCGGGAGGAAGTAGGCGCCGAAGGCGCCGACCGCGGCGATGCGCTCCTCGGTGGCGTCCTTCGGCTGCAGGAACTCGGGGTCGAGGGAGCGCGAGAGCACCCTGGACCACTCCGAGAACCGGTCCCGATCGCCCTCGGGGATGCCGAGCATCTCGCAGATCACCTGGATCGGGAGCGGGTAGGCGAGGTCGGCCACCACGTCGATGTGGCCGCGCGCGCAGGCGCGGTCGAGCAGCGTCTCGACGATCGCCGCGATCCGGGGCCGGAGACCCTCGACCATCCTCGGGGTGAAGGCCTTCTGCACGAGCCCGCGCATCTTCGTGTGCTCGGGCGGGTCGCGGAAGATGAACGGCCGATTGTCTTCGATGGCCCGGGCCATGTCGTCGGCCACCGGGTTCCGCTCCGGCTGGTGGTAGATCAACCCCTCGGGCACGGCGTCGGGCGCGACCCGCCCCGCGTCGGCCGAGGCGGCCTTCGAGCGCAGCACCTCGAGGCAGTCGGCGTGGCGGGTGAGGACGTAGAAGCCCCGAGGGTCGAGGTGGACGGGCGAGCGCGCCCGGAGCTCGGCGTAGCGGGTCCACGGGTCGTCCTTGAAGCCCTCGTCGAAGAGCTCTGGCACGCGCCGAAGCGTAGGTCGGGGAGCCGCTCAGCCGCCGGGGGGGCCGCCGCGCCGGGCGAGCTCGCGGTCCTCCCACCACGGCACCAGGCGGAGCCGGACCGGCGGCCGCTCGCCGTAGAGGAGGACCCCGGTGCCCCGGGGCAGCTGCCGCACCGCCTCGGGCGGCAGGAGCCGTCGCCGCTCGGTGGCGGTGGTGACGCTCCGGACGCCGCCGCCGCGGGTCGCCGAGCCGACCGGGACCTCGGTCTCGCCCACCAGCGCGCTCACGAACTCGAGCGTGGAGGGCTCCGCGATGCCCGAGAGGAACACGCGGGCCCGGTGGTTGTTGAGCACCGTCGGCGCCCGCGGCCCGTAGCGGGCCGACACCTGGGCCAGGTCCTGCCACACCGTGACCAGCTGGATGCCGTGCCCCGCGCAGGTGGCGGCTAGCGAGTCGAGCCCCGCCACCGGTGCGATGTGGGCCGCCTCGTCGAGGACGACGAGGAGCGGCGGGTCGAGGCGGCCCCGCGCCGCGGCCACGCCAAAGGCCGTGTCGAGCACCTCCTTCACGACGGCCACGAACACGCCCTGGAACCGCCGTTGGTCGTGGGCGGGCGCGCAGAGGTACAGGGCGCCGCTCCCGGCGAGGAGCGCGTGCGCGTCGATTGCGGGGCCGTCGCCGGCGTCGCAGCCGGCCAGGGCCTCGAGGACCGTCTCGGCCGTCGTGTAGACGGCGGAGCGCTGGCGATCCTCGCGGTGCCAGGTGGCCCGGGCCGACCACACCGACTCCTCGACCCCGGTGGCCTCGAGGATCGCGAGCACCTCGGCCATCTCCTGGGTGTCGACCCATCGGGCGACGTCGCGCATGGTGGCCCCGCCGACCGCGGCCGCGAAGAGCAGCGGAGCCAGCAGCTTGGCGGCCGTGGCGTACCAGAACTCCCCGTCGGCGGTGGTGGACGGGGATCTCGCCACCTCGGTGAGGTCGGCGGCCACCCGCCGCGCCCCCGCCCAGGTCGCGGCGGCCGGCAGTGGCGACCACCGGGCGGGCGCCGTCCCGGTCGTCCCGGCCGGATCGAGGCACCAGAGGGTCCCGAGCCCGCGGCGCCACCGCTGCGTCGCGGCGAGGAGGTCGGTCTTCACGCTCGCCGCCAGCACCGGCCCCGGCCACGACAGGATCGCGGGCACCGCGAGCCCGCTCGTCTTGCCGCTCTGGGTCGGGCCGACCACCGCCACCGAGGCGGCGGGCTCGGTGAAGAGCCGCTGCCGCGAGAACCCTCCGGAGACGGCGCCGAGGGCGAGGCGCCCCGGCCCGGCGCGGGCGAGTGGTGCGAGGTCGAAGCGGCGCGCCCAGCGGGCACCCGGCCGGCGGCGGCCGGCCCCGCGGCTCGCCCGACCGTCGACCAGCACCAGAGCGGTCAGGCCGCCGCCCAGGGCCAGGGCCAAGACGGGGTCGTTCACCGACCGGCCATCGCGGCGTCGGTGTCGACGAGCGCCCGCTCGGCGGACCCCACCGCGTGCCGGACGAGGAAGGAGCGGCGGCCCACCTTCCACAGCGCGACCCCCCGCTGGAGCTGCGGTACCAGGTCGGCCTCGGTGCTGGACAACGACAGCAGCTCGGTGGCGCGGGCCACCTCGCCCGGCGGCTGCGCGTAGATCACCAGGGTCTCCGAGTCGCTCAGCAGCCCCTCGGCCAGGCCGACCTGCTCGGAGCCGGCGGCCCCCACCGAGGCCAGGTCGGAGAGCCGGTGCAGGACCGCGACATTGGCCACGCCGTGGGCCCGCGACAGCTTCCAGGAGGCCTGCAGCCAGCGGGCGACGCCGAGGTTCGCGAGGATCGCCCAGGCCTCGTCGACCACGAGAAAGGAGCGCCCCCGGGTCCCGCCGTCGCGTGACACCGCGGCCTGGAGCCACGCGGTCGCGCAGGCCATGAGGACGCCGAGCGCGCTCGAGGCGTACAGCGCCGAGAGGTCGAGGACCACGAGCGGGCCCGACAGGTCGAGCCCGGGGCTCGTCTCGCCGTCGAACATGCCCCGCAGGTCTCCGTGGACCAGGCGGCGCAGCTCCAGCGCGGCGTCACGCCCGTCCTCGAGGAGCCGGGTCCGGTCAGTGCGAATGCGCGCGGCCGAGGCCGGGTCGGGGTCGAGCAGCGCGGCGACCACCGCCGGGAGGGTGGGCACCGCCCGGGTGGCCCGGACCGCGCTGAGCGCGAGGTCGACAGCCGCCCGCTCGCGCGGCGCCAGCGGACGGCCGAGGCACGCGCTGGCCAGGGACGCCAAGAGCTCGGACTGCCGGCGTTCGGGATCCTCTGGGGACCCGCACCCGGCGCCGCCCGGCGGCGCCACCGGGTCCAGCGGGTTGAGCCGGACCGCGCCCCCGGGAGCCAGCGCGACCGGGTGGACGCCCCACAGCTCGGCGAGCCCCGCGTACTCGCCCTTCGGGTCGACCACCCAGGCCCGACGCCCGAAGACGGCCTGGCGCCACAGGTACGTCTTCATCAACGCGCTCTTGCCCCGCCCGATCTGGCCGAAGACGATCATGTTGGGGTTCGACACCACGCCCGTGCCGTAGAGCTCGAAGGGGTCGTAGACGAACGACCCGCCGAGCAGGTCGTGACCGATGAGGACGCCCCGGTGCCCGAGGCCCGCTTCGGCCACCAGCGGATACGCGGCGCCGAGGTTGCGGGTCGTCACCGCGTGCGCGGGGACCCGGAACCCGGCGGCGGCCCGGCTCACGAGAGCCCCCGGCACAGCGGGAGGGTGCAGAGCAGGGCCCGCTCCTGGTCCCCGTAGAGGCGGCGCAACTCGAGCCGGGCCTGGCCGGCGGCGTGCTCGGTCGTCTCGCACCACTCCTCGAGCTGGGCGGCCGACGGGGCGGTGACGGTGACGTAGCCGCTGAACCGGTAGGAGCCGTGGCCGTCGGCCAGCTCGGTCTCGCGCCGGACGACCAGCTCGGCCTCGCGGGCGCGCCGGGCCGTCGACAGGAACCCGCCACGACGACGCAGCTCGGAGTCGGCGATGTCGGCGGTCCTCGCCTGCTCGACGGCGCGGACCGCCCGGGCCGGGCTCACCGGCTCCATCACCACCGACACCGATCGGCGGAGCGGCCCGAGCAGCAGCGGGGCGAGGAAGTCCGGGCCGACGTCGACCCGCGGCCACTCGGCGATCCAGTAGGTGGCGTGCCAGGTCGCGTCGGTCCGGACGCGGCTCCACTCCGCTTCGGTCGCCATCGGCCAGGGCACCCCCACGAGACAGGGGGGACAGACGCGCGGCGCCCGGAGTGCCCGAGGAGGCTCGGTCGGGGGGTCCGTCTGGCCGAGCGCCCGGAACATCGCGCTGAGCGCGGCCGGATCGAGTGGGCCCCGGCAGGTGACGTCGGCGTCGCCGACCAACCGACGCACGTTGGCCAGCTCCCGCAGGAGGGTGGCCACCGATCCCTCCAGCCGGCCCGCGCCGGCGCGGCGCGCCAGGCGGACCTGCACCGCGAGGAGGACGGCATGGCGGGAGGTGTCGGCGCCGCACTCCCCGAGCAACCCCGCGTACGAGCGGCGCGCCGTCGAGTGCTCGGGGACGGTCGCGACGTCGCGAAGGTAGGCGTGGACCGCTCTCCCGTCGTCGGGCAGGGCGAGCGCGAGCCACTGCACCCGGTGCACCGACGATCCCTCGCGGGCGAGCGCAGCCAGCACCGACGCCCATCCCGAGACGCGTCGGTCCTTCTCGTCGGTCCCGAGCAGGGCGAAGCTGTGGCCCTCGAGCGCCAGGGTCGCCGTGAGGGTCGAGGCCCGGGTGTCGAGCACCACGCCGACGTCGCCCCCGGGCTCGGCCGGCTCGGCCGTGGTGCCGAGGATCCGGAGGCCGGCGAACGGTCCCGGCACCTCCACCCGGGCGCGGTGGTCGACACCCCGGCCCACACAACCCGGACAGTGGCCGGCCCCCGGCACACCGGAACGCCGGCGCCGCCCGGCCAGCCCGTCGGCGCCCCACCGCAGCACCGTCGGCAGCCACTCCTCGCCGGTCCGGCCCCCGAGCGGCCAGCACGCGACCGCGAGCGAGGACGCGAGCACGAGCACCGCCTCGAGCACACCGGGGGGGTTCGCATGCGACCGCAGCGCGACGACCGCGACCACCAGGCCGGCGGCCACCACCGCGATCTGACCGCCTCGCCACCCGGCGATGAGGCCGCGGCGCTCCAGCGGGCCGAACCGGTACTTGGGCCGGTCAGCCACCGTCGCCGGGCCGCCACCGCAGGGTCGGGCCCAGGTCGTCGCGCTCGACGACGTGCGCTCCGGAGACGCGGGCCCGCGGCGGCGGCGGGACGGGGCCGCCCCACAGCGGCGGGGGCCCGCGTCGGTCCGGCTCGGCCGCCCGCTCCGGGTCGGGTGGCGGCAGGGACGGCCGGTCGGGCAGGCCGCGCCACATCGGCACTCCGGCGGCGGTGGCCGGTCCCGGCGCCCCCGGCCCCAACGCGTCGGGCGAGTGGCCGTCCGCTCCTGGGGCTTCGGCCGCCACGGTGGTCCCCGTCCCGACGGTCAGCTCGGGCAGGGGCGCCAGTGACCCCTGGCCGAGGGCGAAGGCCACCGCCGAGCGCGGGCCCCCGAGCGCAGCGCGCTGGGCGCGCTGGCGGACGCCCTCCAGCTGGTGGACGGCACCCGACTCCACCATCGGCAGCAGGCGGAGCAGCGTGAACGGCGCGAACGCCGCCAGCACAAGCAGCGCGCCACCGGCCAGCTCGGCCGAGATCGAGCCGTCGCTCGCTCCGAGCGCGCCGATGGCCAGGCTCAGCACCGCCACGATGACGAACTTCGAGAGCACGAGCGCCGCCACGGTCTCGACGAGGCGGCGGCACCACTGCGAGATCGACGGCCAGACCAGGCTGGCCAGTGCGAGTGGGAAGAACAGCGTGGCGACGTAGACGGCCGACGCGCGCACCAGGAGCTCGACCCACAGCAGGAGGGCGCCGAGGGACACGAACAGCGCACCGAGCAGGGTCACGAAGGTCGGGATCCCGGCGTTCCCGCCGGACGCCTGGCCGGCGAGGCCCGAGGCGAGGCCCGACAACGACGCGCCGATGTCACTCGACGCGGTCGAGGACACCGCGGCGCTGAGCGCGTCGGTGGCGGCGAGGCCGAGCTGCACCAGCTGGACCGCGACCGCGCCGAGCAGCAGGGCGAGCGGGAGGTGGACAAGAGCCGCTCGCACGAGAGCGCTGGCGCTCTGCCGGTAGATGGCCTGGATGATCGAGACCAGAAGGAGCGGCACGACCACGATCGCAGCCAGCCCCACCATGACCTCGTAGTGGGAGCGGAACCACGACGCGCCGAGATCGATCGACGTGCTCGACGCGATCACCCCACCGATCTGGGAGAGCAGCCAGCTGGCGCCGGCGGCGACCCCGGTGGCGATGGCACCGAGGACGTCGCCCGCCCCCGCCCCGACGAGGGAGGACCCGACGCTGCCCGCCGCGCCGCAGGCCGTGCTCAGTCCCGGGATGACCGCGCAGCCGATCGTGGGGATGCTCGGCAGGGCGAGGATCACGCGTTCTCGCTCCCGTCGCAAGGGCAGTGGCGGGGGGTCAGTGCAGCCCCGAGCCGGCGCCGAAGAAGAAGTTGATCAGCGTGGGCGCGGCGCCGATCAAGAGCGCCGCCAGTCCGGCCACGAGGACCGCCCGCCGCCCGGCCAGGGCCTGGTGGTAGTTCTGCGAGTGAGCGCCGAGAGCCCAGGTCGCCGCGCCGATCACGAGGCCGACCAGGGCGAGGATCAGTGCCCACCCGCCAATGCCGTTGGCCAGCTGCTGCAGGGTCCCCCCACCCGGCAGCTGGGCGGGGTCGGGGTTGAGCGACACACTCGCCACGATCCACGGCATGGTTGGCCTCCTCCGCTGTCGTTCGCCCGGGCCCGCGGTCGGTCCGCCGGGTCCTCGGTTTGTGCACCAGACCGCTCCTCTCGCTGCGCCGGTGGGACGAACGGTCGGGGCGGGCCTGCGCGGCGTGCTCCCAGGGAGTGGAGGACGTCACCGACTGGTCGCGCCGCGCGCCCCGTCCTGTCATGCTGGGGGCTGTGATCGAAGTGGTCGCGCAGAGCACCCGGATCGCCGGAATGGCGCCGTCAGCGGCCTATGTGCTCGCTGCGGTCATCCTGGTCGTGGCGGTGGCCCTGGCCGTCATGTTCGGCCGCCGGTCGGGCCGCCAGGCGCTCACCCAGCGCCTGACCGCCCTCGGGTCGCGGCTCGGCCTGCACCCCCCCACCGAGGAGAGCGGGCTCGAGAACGCGCTGGCCTACCTCGAGCAGGTGACCGGGGCGGCCTCCGAGGCGGTCGCCGAGGCCAGCGCGGATGCCATCCGGCTCCGGCGCGCCATCGACGCACTCCCCCAGGGCGTCGTCCTGTGCGACGACACCGGCAAGGTCGTGTACCAGAACGCGCCGGCCAACGCCCTGATGACGAGCCGCCTCGGCGATGCCCTCGCCGCCCAGGCCGTCACCGAGCTCCTCGAGGAGGCGTGGCACGACGGGACGGCCGAGCGCACGCTCGACCTGTACGGGCCGCCGCCCCGCACCCTCAATGTCCGGGCCCTCCTGATGGACGACGGCCGCCGGTCGCTCGGGGTGATCGCCCTCATCGAGGACATCTCCGAGCGCCGCCGCCTCGAGATGATCCGCCGCGACTTCGTGGCCAACGTCAGCCACGAGCTGAAGACCCCGATGGGCGCCCTCGGGCTGCTGGCCGAGACGCTCGTCGTCGAGCCCGACGGCGAGGTGGCCAAGCGCCTGGCCAATCGGATCCACACCGAGGCGTTCCGGGTGAGCCGGATCATCGACGACCTGCTCGACCTCAGCCGCATCGAGGCGGAGAGCGCCCCGCCCCGCGAGCCCGTGCTCGTGAGCCTGGTGATGGCCGAGGCGGTCGAGCGGGTCCGGGCGGCGGCCGACCAGCGCGGCATCGCGATCGTCCTCTACGAGCCCTCCCCGGCGGTCGCCATCATGGGCGACCGCCGCCAACTCGTCTCGGCGTTGCACGCGCTGTTGGAGAACGCCGTGACCTACAGCTACGACGACAGCACCATCACGGTCACCGGTGCGGTCTCACGCGAGCAGCTCGGCGGGGAGGACGGCGTCGTCGAGGAGCCGAGCCTGGTGGTCAACAACGGCTCGGTCGTCGGGGCAATGGCCCACCACCCGGCGGCGGTGCCAGGGGCGGCGGAAGCCGGCGGTGGCACGCCCCCGCTTCCGCCCGGAGCGATCCGGCTGCCGGGCCTGATCGAGCCCCAGTTGAGCGGCGAGCCGAGGGTGGACCCCGAGCGCGAGGTCGTCCGGATCTCGGTGGCCGACCACGGGATCGGGATCCCCGGCCGTGACCTCGAGCGAATCTTCGAGCGCTTCTACCGGGTCGACCACGGGCGCAGCCGCAACACCGGGGGCACCGGGCTCGGGCTGGCCATCGTGAGGCACGTCGCCACCAACCACCAGGGCCGGGTCGACGTCGAGTCGCGCGAGGGCGAGGGCTCGACGTTCACTCTCGTGCTGCCGCTGCAGCAGGAGTCGGGCGGCTGACAATGCCCAGGCCCCGCGCCGGAGAGGACCACGCCATCAGCGTCCTCATCGCCGAGGACGAGGAGTCCTTCGTCGACGCGATGACGGTCGGGCTCAGCCGCGAGGGCTTCAACGTGCACGTGGCCCGGGACGGCAACATGGCGATGCGCATGTTCGAGTCGGTCGACCCCGACGTGGTCCTGCTCGACCAGATGCTTCCGGGCGGGGTCTCCGGTCTCGACGTGTGCCGGTCGATCCGGGCCACGTCGTCGATCCCGATCATCATGGTGACCGCCAAGGGCACCGAGATCGACACGGTGGTGGCGCTCGAGGTTGGCGCGGACGACTACGTGACCAAGCCCTTCCGGATGCGCGAGCTGGTCGCCCGCATCCGGGCGGTGTCTCGCCGCTCCCCCCACCACCCCCGCGACGGTGGGACCGGCGCCGAGAGCCACGACGGCCAGCTCGTCTCGGGCGAGATCACGGTGGACGCCGAGCAGCGCCGGGTCTTCGTCCGGGGCGACGAGGTCCGGCTGCGCCGCAAGGAGTTCGACCTGCTGCACCTCCTGGTCGAGAACTCCGGCCGGGTGCTCACGAGAGACGTGCTCATCGACCGGGTCTGGGGACACGACTACATCGGCGACACGAAGACGCTGGACGTCCACATCAAGCGCCTGCGCTCCCAGATCGAGGAAGACCCGGCCGAGCCCACCCTCATCACGACGGTGCGCGGGGTCGGGTACCGCTTCGCCGATCCGGGGCGCTGAGCCGGCTCAGCGGGGCCGGATCTCGGTCTCCCCGCCGAGGAACGGGGCCAGGCACTCCGGGAGCCGCACCGAGCCGTCGGGCTGGCGGCCCGTCTCGACGAGGGCGGGCCAGATGCGCGACCAGGCGAGGGCCGAGCCGTTCAGCGTGTGGACCAGCACCGGTGGGCCGCCCGCCGAGGGCCGGTAGCGGATGTTTGCTCGCCGGGCCTGGTAGTCGCGGTACCAGCTGACCGAGGAGACCTCCCAGAACCGGTCCACCCCGGGGAGGTAGACCTCGAGATCCAGCGTCCGGGCCGACGGGGCCGACAGATCGCCGGTGCACAGATCGAGCACCCGGTACATGAGGCCGAGCTCCTGCAGGATGGCCTCGGCCCGGGCCGTGATGTCGGCGTGGACCGAGGCCGCCTGGGCCTCGGTGGCGTAGGCCATGAGCTCAACCTTGTCGAACTCGTGGATCCGGAGCAGGCCCCGGGTGTCCCGCCCGGCCGCGCCGGCCTCACGCCGGTAGCAGGCGGTCACCGCGCAGAAGCGCATGGGCAGCGCCGCCTCGTCGAGGATCTCGCCGCGGTACAGCGAGGTGAGCGGGACCTCCGCGGTCGGGATCGCCCAGAGGTCGTCGCGCTCGATGTGGTAGCCCTCGTCGCTGAAGCGCGGCAGGTGCCCGGTGGCGGTCATCGTCTCGGTCAGGACCAGGGTGGGCGGCCGGATCTCCTCGTAGGCGTCGACATGGCGCGCGAGCGCGAACGCGCTGAGCGCCCGCAACAGGCGCGAGCCCATCCCGCGGAACAGGGGGAACATCGAGCCCGACAGTCGGGCGCCGCGCTCGAGGTCGAGGATGCCGAGCTCCTCGCCGACGTCCCAGTGGGGCACCCGCTGGTGCGGCCCGTACTCGGGGGCGGGCCGACCGTCGTCCATCCCCGGCCACCACCGGCGGAGCTCGACGTTGTCCTCGGGCCCCGCCCCGTCCGGGGTCTCCTCCGACGGGAGGTTCGGGAGCATCAAGAGCGCGTCCCGGACCGCCGCCTGGGCGGCGTCGGACGCGGCGCCGGCCTCACGCTCGCGATCGCCGAGGGCCCGGCTCTCTTCGCGGAGCGACGCGACGGCGTCGGGCTGCTTCTCCCGTTGGGCCTCCGCGAACCGCCGGGACAGTTCCTTCACCTGGGCACGGAGGGTCTCCTGGGTGCCGCGCAACTCACGGGCGGTGGCGTCGAGGGTGGCGACCCGCTCCACCTCGGCCCGCTCGACCCCCCGCCGGCCGAGCGCGACGGCGACCGCGTCGGCGTCCTCTCGGATGAGCCGGACGTCGATCATGGGCGGCAACGCTACCGGCGGCCGTCGGGGAGGTCCGCCAGCCGTGCCGATAGCGTGCCTGCGGTATGCCCGCCGTCGAGTGCGCCGACCTGGTCGTTCGCTACGGGTCCACGACGGCGGTCGACGGGGTCTCCTTCGACGCCCACGCCGGCGAGGTCGTGGCGGTGCTCGGGCCGAACGGTGCCGGCAAGACCTCCACGGTCGAGGCGCTCGAGGGCTATCGGGCCCCCTCCGCCGGCCGGCTCCGCGTCCTCGGTCTCGATCCGCGGGCCGAGCACCGCTCCCTCGTCCCCCGCATCGGGGTCATGCTGCAGCGCGGCGGCGTCTACCCCATGCTCGGGCCGCGCCGAGTCCTCGAGCTGTTCGCCTCCTACTACCCCGACCCCGAGCCGACCGACGGACTCCTCGCACTGGTCGGACTGCGGGGGGTCGAGCGGACGCCGTGGCGCCATCTGTCCGGCGGCGAGCAGCAGCGGCTGTCGCTGGCCCTGGCCTTGATCGGGCGGCCCGAGGCCGTGTTCCTCGACGAGCCGACCGCCGGGGTGGACGCCGAGGGCCGGATCGGCCTACGGGCGGTGATCGCCGGACTGCGCGAGCGCGGCACCTGTGTCGTCCTCACGACCCACGAGCTCGCCGAAGCCGAGCGGCTGGCCGACCGGATGGTGGTGCTCAAGGCCGGGCGGGTGATCGCCCGGGGCACGGTGGCCGAGCTCGCCGGCGCGACGGCGCCGGCCCTCCGCTTCACCTCCCGGCCCGGTCTTGATATCGACGCCCTCGCCGCCCACGTCGGGAGCCCGGTTCTCGAGGAGGAGGACGGCGCCTACCGGGTGACGGCCTCGGTCACCCCGGAGCTGACGGCCGCCGTCGCGACCTGGCTCGCCGAGCACGGGGCCACCCTCGTCGAGCTCCGGACCGGCGCCACCTTCGAGGAGACCTATCTCGCCCTCGTGAGCGAGCAGCCCGCTTCGGCGCCCGAGGACGACCGGCCCCGGGCCGTCCGTCGCGGCCGGCGGCGGTGAGGGCGCTCCTCGCCCAGGTCCGGGCCGAGGCCTGGATGACCCTCCGGCGCGGCGAGACCCTGCTCGTGACCGTCGGCATCCCGGTCGTCTTCGTCGTCTTCTTCTCCAAGGTGCACGTCCTGCCGGTCGGCAGCGGACCGCCGGTCGACTTCGTGGTGCCCGGCGTGCTGGCGCTGGCCGTGATGTCGACCGCCATGGTCTCCCTCGGGAGCGCGACCGGGTTCGAGCGCGGCTACGGAGTCCTCAAGCGGCTCGGCGCCACGCCGCTGCGCCGCGACCGCCTGGTGGGGGCGAAGATCACGACGGTTGTGCTGGTCGAGCTGGTCCAGGCGGCCGTCCTCATCCCGATCGGTCTCGGGCTCGGGTGGCACCCGGGCGCCCGGGGCGCGGCGGTCCCCGAAGCGGTGGCCGTCGTGCTGCTCGCCACCCTGGCGTTCGGCGGCCTCGGCCTCCTCCTCGCCGGGATCCTGCGCGCCGAGGTCAATCTCGCCGCCGTCAATGGCCTCTATCTGGTGCTGCTCCTGTTGGGCGGCATGCTCGTCCCGCTGGCCAAGCTCCCTGGTGGTCTCGCCGCGTTCTCGCGGGGCCTGCCGGCCGCCGCGTTGTCCGCGGGCCTGCACGCCACGTTCGGGATCGCCGGCTCGGTGCCCGCCGAGAGCTGGGTCGTCCTGGCGATCTGGGCGGTCGCGACGCCGGTCGCGGCGTCGCTCACCTTCCGCTGGGAGTAGCGGTCAGGACAGGGCGCGCTCCCACCGCCGCAGCTGCGACGCGGTGATCGCCCCGTGGACGATCCGCACGATGGTCCCGTTGCCGTCGACGAACACCGCGTCGGGGTCCCCGACGAAGGCGTAGAGCCCCTCGGTCACCCGGTAGTCGGGGTCGGCGCCCACCGGGAAGGTGACTCCGCTCTGATGCACGAAGCGGAGGGCCGCGCCGGTCGGGTCCATCCCGTCGACCCCGATGACCTCGACCCGGGAGGCGGCCGGCTGGCTGCGGAAGGCGGCCGCGATCGCGGGGACCTCGGCGTGGCACGGCGCGCACCAGCTCGCGAGGAAGAGGAGCACGGCGGGACGGCCCGAGCCCCCGCCGGTCTCGGGCGTGCCCACGCTTCCTCCGCCACCCAGGCGGGCGAGCGAGAACGACGGCGCCGGCGAGCCGACGACCGGGGGCCCCTTCGGCCCGGTGCCGATCGTGGTGAAGAGCCCGACCCCGAGCCCCGCCGCGACCACGCACCCGACGACGAGGAACACGAGCCGCGGCCGCTGCGGCGTGCCGCCGGTCCCCTCCGGCGACGCGCTCACCAACTCAGTGGATGCGCCGGACGAAGACGTCGACGGCCATCGCTCCGAAGAGCACCGTCAGGTAGGTGATCGAGTAGGCGAACAGCCGCATGGCGTCGCCCTCGATCGGTGCGGACCGGGCCGCGAGCACCCACAGCCGAACCGCCATCGCGAGGTAGAGCGCTCCGGCCACCGCCGCGACCACCACGTAGGTGGCACCCATGGGCACGACCACGGCGAACGCCAGCGTGCTCGCCACCATCGCGGCGGTGTAGAAGAACACGTTGCGGGCGATCCGCGTCGGCGTGGCCACGACCGGCAGCATCGGCACGTGCGCCGCCTCGTAGTCGTCCCGATAGCGCACCGCCAGCGCCCAGAAGTGCGGTGGGGTCCACAAGAAGATGGTGGCGAAGAGGATCACCGGCGCCCATGACAGCGAGCCGGTGACCGCGCTCCACCCGACGAGCACGGGCACCGCCCCGGCGGCGCCACCGATGACGATGTTCTGGGACGAGCGGCGCTTGAGCCACACCGTGTACACGCCGACGTAGAAGGCGGTGGCCGAGAGGGCCAGCACCGCCGAGAGGAGGTTCACCAGGCCCCAGAGCTCGGCGAACGCCACCACCTCGAGCACGCATGCGAAGGCGAGCGCGGCGGCGGGCGTGACCGCCCCGGTCACGAGCGGGCGGTTCCGCGTCCGGCGCATGACGCGGTCGATGTCCCGGTCGACGTACATGTTCACCGCGTTCGCCCCGCCGGCGGCCAGGGTGCCGCCGACCAGGGTGGCCGCGATCAGGCTCAGTCGGGGCAGCCCCCGCTGCGCCACGATCATCGTGGGCAGCGTCGTGACCAGCAGCAACTCGATGATGCGGGGCTTGGTCAGGGCCACATAGGCGCCGACGCGGTGCAGGCGCGCGCCCGCGAGGCGGACCGCCGGGGCGTGGGAGACCATCGGGCCGAGCCTACGGCGGACGGCGGGCCGGGCACCAAGCAGCGCCCACCGGCGGGGAGGACCGAAGAGCCCCCGGTACCATGGGCCGCCGTGAGCGTCGGGTCCTCAGTGGGTCCGCGGCGGTCCCGCCGGGCGCTCCCGGTGGTGGCGCCCCCCCTGTTCCGCCGGCTGGCCATCGCCTCGCTGGTGGCGGTCAGCCTCATCGTGCTGACCGGGGCGGCCGTCCGCCTCACCGGCTCGGGGCTGGGGTGCCCCGACTGGCCCTCCTGCTACCAGCGGCGGGTGACCCCCCAGCTCTCATTCCACCCCCTGGTCGAGTTCTCGAACCGGCTCGTCACGGTCGTGCTCGTGGTCCTCCTGGCCCTCACGTTCCTGGCCGCCATCCGTCGACGGCCGTTCCGTCGTGATCTCGCCTGGCTGTCGGCCGGCCTCCTGGCCGGGGTCGTCGCCCAAGCGGTGATCGGTGCGATCGCCGTCTACACGAAGCTCAACCCCTACGTGGTGGTGCTGCACCTGCTGGCGTCGATGGCGCTGGTCGGACTGGGCGTGGTGCTCGTACACCGTTCGTCGCGCGTCTACGCGCCCGGCTCGGCGACTCCCCTCGTGCCGCGCGCCACGCTGCTCGGCGGGCGGGCGATCCTCGGATTGCTCACCCTTGTGCTCCTCGCCGGCACCTTCACCACCGGCGCCGGGCCGCACGCCGGGAACTCAAGCGGGCAGCTCGTGGCGAAACGCATCCCAGTGGCCCTGCGCGACATGGCCGAGCTTCACTCGAGCCTCGCGCTCTTGCTGGTCGGGGTCGTCGTCGGCCTTTCCGTCGCGCTGCACGCCATGGCGGTGCCCGAGCGGGTGAGACGGGCGGCACGGATGCTCTGCGGCGTCCTCGTCCTCCAGGCGGCGGTGGGCTACACCCAGTACTTCACCCATCTCCCGGCCGCGCTGGTCGAGGTCCACGTGCTCGGGGCCACGGCGCTCGTTCTCGGCGCCGTCCGGTTCCACCTCGCCCTGACCGATCACGCCGCGGAGCCATCGGGGCCTGGCTCCGCCGACGACGTCGGCCCGGTCCGGGCGCCGACCGAAAGTCTTCAGGTAAGTGGCTGATATCTTGGCCGCACCCGACGATCGGCTCGGGATTCGCCCCCATCGTCTAGCGGCCTAGGACGCCGCCCTTTCAAGGCGGTAACACGGGTTCGAATCCCGTTGGGGGTGCCAAGTACCTCTGTTTCAAACCCACGCTGGAAGCAACTTGTCGCGTAGCCCTGTTAGTACTCGTCGCGTGGACCGCTAGCGCTGGTGCCAGCCAGTCCGGATGGCCATCGGTCCACCCTTCGCTTTCACGTTCCCTGATGGCTCGGTTACGGGGCTCAAGTAGGCCCGGATTTAGGAGCGTTGCAAACGGTTCCTGGATTCGAACCGTGGCACTGTGAGCCTTGGTTGAATCCACATGAACCTCGATGAACTCCCATACGGCTTGGTTTAGTTGTCTGCGTAGAGCTGATGGAGCCGCAATGTAAGACTCCTGCGGCTTGTACAAGAACTCCAAGGTCTTCTGAAGGACCCGCTCCAGTTCGGCAGTTTTGGTGTGTGCCTTAGCAAGCCGGCGTTCTTGAGCTTCGATAGCGCTGGTTAGCGATTGCTGCTCCTCCTTGAAGACTTCAAGTGCCAGAGCACCGGCGTAATAGACCTCCAACAGTTTGCGCCGTCTTTCGCGTTTGAGCTCAAGCTGCCGCTTCGCTTGTCGTTCCGTCTTGGCGTTGGCGGCTTCCAAAACGTCGAGCTCTTCCTGAACGATCTCTTGCAACAGCGCCCCATATTTCGGATCGATGCGAACTTTGTTCCAAGCGTCCTCGACAAGCTGCTCGACCTTCGAGACCGCCACCACCGGTTGATTGCAATGCGTCCGCTTCTGGTAACGACCGACACAGAAGTAATACAGATACTCCTTCCCATGGCGGTTGATTGCCTTGGTGATGCAAAGACGGGAGCCGCATCGGCCGCACAGAACAGTTCCCTTGAGGTAGTGAGGGTGCTCGCGCCGCTTTTCACCGACTCGGTGCGTATCGAGAACATCCTGAACAGCATTGAACGTTTCCGGGCTGACCAACGGCGGATGTACGCCGTCGTACTCGACGCCCTTGAAGGCGATCTTGCCGATGTAGTACCGGTTTCGGAGCATGGCGTGGAATCGGGCGAGCGACATCGGCTTAGCTACGCGCTGCCGAGTCGACATGGTGACGAGGCCCTTGGTCGTTACGACGTCCAGTAACTTCACCAGCGACCATTCGCCGGTGGCGTATTGCTCGAATGCCCACTGAATGAGGTCGGCACGGTCCGAATCGACTTCAACCGTGCGCACCTCCCGGCCGTCCACCAGCTTGCCGACGTTCCGGTAGCCGATTGGTGCCTTGCCAATGGTGCCGCCTCGAGACGCCTTTTGGTGCATGCCCTTAAGGGCCTCAGCACCGAGATTGCCCGAGTAAAACTCAGCGATTGAGGCCATGATCCCGTGCAGCAACTGGCCACTCGGTGTCTCGTCGATGTTCTCGGTACAGGAGACCAGACGAGCGCCTGCTGACTGCAGTTCCAGGCTGATCATGACGTCATCGCTGCGGTTTCGGGCTAGCCGGTCAATCTTGTGCACGATGACGTAGTTGACGCGATGTTCATGGACGAAGGCCATCAGCGCCTGAAGGTTCGGGCGATCGGCACTTTTGGCACTCTCCCCAGCGTCCACAAATTCTTGGACTACGTCAGCGTTTAAGAATTGGGCCTTCCGGCGGCAAGCATCTCGTTGGGCTGGGATCGAATAGCCCTCCGACTCGCCGCCCTTCTCCGCCTGCTCCTTCGTGCTCACCCGAAGATATATGACCGCCGTTCGAGTGGTGCTGGGGTCTTCAATTGATGCATCTGATTGGTTACTTTTCATAAGTCTTATTCATTCACTTTTCAGGAATTGTCGCGCTAACTTGAGCTAACTCCAACGTCTTATTCACAACGCGCTTGGGGATTCGTGTTGAAGCTGAGGTCTTGCCCGCAGCTCCCGCCTCGTGGGTTGATGCGGACGCTCGTTGAAAGCGAAAGCCAGGGTTCGCCTCGGGGCAACGCTGCGGACGGTCAACTAGGCCGGTCTGCAACAGCCGTGTCTGGATGGCCGCCTGGCTGACGCCAAACTTCATCGCCAGATCCGGTAATCGCTGAATGCCACTGCACCAGGCTTTTTTGAGCCAGGGGCGTGGAACCAACAGGCTGCCAGCGAAGTAGTCGCAGACAACCTCGGTGCGTTGGTGATGGCTGAAGGCCGGAAGTGAGGGATAGGCGATGTCGATGTAGCGGTAGTCGATGATGTGCTTGAACTCGTGGGCCAGCGTGAAGCGCTGCCTAACCCGTGGCTCGCTGCCGTTGACGATCAAGACCCAGGTACCTTTGGCCCAGTCGGTGCAGCCAGAAACTGGCCAAGGACTCATGCGTTTCAGCTGGACCTTCGGGACGTTAGTGATGACCCAGTCGGGCACCGGCGGCTGGGTGATGCCAGCCATAGCCAGGAGACGTGTGGCTTGAAGTTCGGCAATACGGAGCGCCTCGACATGGCGCAGCGGCCGATTGGGCATCAGATCGCGCAGTGTTGCCAGCGTGCCCCGGTTCATGATCGAGCCTCGCTAGCTGCTTCCACGTCCCCTTCGTCGTCAACCGTGTCAGGACCTGGGTGCTGCTTCCTCAGGGTCTCAAAAACCTCGAGGAGCGCGGCCCGGGCACCAGGCGGCAACTCCTCGCCGTAGCGAGCCCGTAGGTACGGCCCAAAGGAAGGCAGAGCGTCAGGCAGCCGGTAGCCGGCCAAGCTGAAGAGGTCTTCGGGTGCCAGACCAAGGGCGCGGGCTAGCGCCATCAGCGTGTCGGGAGACACACCCTCATAGGTGGCTGCTTCCAGCTTGGAGATGAAGGAGTGCGTCAGCCCAGAGGCGACCGCCAACTTGCGAGCTGACAATCCTTTGGCGACACGGGCAGTTCGCAGGGCCTCGCCCAGAGCCTGCATGTCCTTTTGTGGTTCCATATATCACCTCCTTATTATTCTTCCTTATTGTCCTCATTATACCCGGTTTGGAAACCAAAATACACGGTGGAAAAGACAACACGAATGTGGAAAACCCGTACATCTGTTACCAACATTTATGAGTAATGGCAGGGGGTCCCCGAAGGAGAGGCTTCCGATGAAGGAAGCATCCTGTGCCTTCGGGGGCTCCCCTGCCTAGGAGTGGAAGCCAGCATCACTCGCTGGCCGCATCACCCCCCTTCGAGCGACTGGCACGCCGGGATGAACTCCCGGGTTCAGTCGTCGGTGCCGTCGGGGCTTCGCCGCTAAGCAGCGATGCGATCGCCCCACGACGGGTTTCCGCCTCGCGGTCAATGTCCGCAAGAACGGTCTCAGCACGGGCCTGCAGCTCGGGATTGGAGCGCTTCGACTCGATCCACTGATCGATGGCCTGCCGGATGGCATCGGTCAACGTCAGCTCTTCGAGCGTGGCGATCATCGCCAGCTGGGCGTGCTGGTCCTCCTCCAAACGGATAGCCAGGGTCTTCATGACTCTGCTCCCGTCTGTAGTTGGTCCAGGAAAACATGACTCATGGGTCATGACCTCCTCGGTGTGGTGCGGCCGGCGATTCCCGGTTGGAATCTCCTAAAGGAGCCGCAGGTCACCGACGAGGTGCCTCGGAGTCCGCTCATGCGGCGCTTCTTTGGGGTTTGTCTTCAGGGCCTTTGCGTTTGACCCGCTCGAGGGCGAGGCGTTTCCGCGCCAACTCGATGTACTCCGGGTTGATCTCGATACCGATCCAATCCCGGCTCTGGCGTTCGGCTACGACGCCGACGGTGCCGGAACCGAAGAAAGGATCGAGTACCACTCCAGGCTCGGTCGGTGCCGAGCAGCCACAAGGGATCAGCTCGCCAACCTGGTGCACGGTGTTCCAGAAGGCCTTGAACCGAAAGACGTTCGGATCGTCCGGCTTCGGCCTGGATCTGCCGGCAACCGGTAGGCGTTCTCGGCTCACCTGTCGACGCCAAGACTCCCGGCACTGAGTACAGATGACCTAAGGACAGGTGGCGAGCAATGGCCTGGTCACTAAGGCCTCGGGGAAGGTGGCGAAGTGTGCACCGCGGAAAACGCGGGTCGGGATCGACCAGACGTCGCCGGGGTTCTTCCCGAGAACGTGTCCGGGTTGACCGGCTGGTCGGGCTCGACGCAGGCCATCTTGGCTACCGGCCAACGGTCCGGCCCATGAGGGCGGCGTTCCAGTCGGAGCTCCAGCTCGGCGACCGGACTGGGATCGATGCGGCTCCCGAATGGCGTCGAGGTTGAAGTAGTACCTGGACGAGCGCACCAGGTGGTAGACGACCTCGTAGGTCATGTTCAATCGGTCGGTGACCGAACTGGGCATCGGATTGGGTTTGGCCCAGATCACCTTCCCTCGGCAGATGAAACCATCCTGCATCAACGTCAACAGCAATCGTTCCGGTGCCGCCAGCAGACCTTTCGGTGGCGCCCCGTAGCGGCGGTGCCGAGAGAATGAATCCCCAAGGTTCAGCCACAGACTGCCAGTGGGCTTAAGCACCCGAGCCAGGCCGGCGCAAACCAGCTGCAGCTCATCGACCCAGTGTTCGACGTCCGGTTCCAACCCGAGCTGGCCATCGATTCCGTAGTTGCGAAGCAGGTAATACGGCGGGCTGGTGATGACGCAGTCCACCGACCCAGGCGGCAAGGTTCGCAGTTGTTCGGTGGCATCACCGACCAAGATGTGGCGGCGGGGCAGACGGCTCACTGGTCTTTCCCTTCGTCGTCACCAGCGCCGCTCAGGATGGTCGGAGCAAACTCTCCAGTCGTCGTCACTCGGAAGAGACCGACCGTCTCCTCCGGCAGTTTGCCCAAGGTCTTGACTAGCTGATTTTGTCGAGCCTCATCCGGAACCACCCACAGCGCGCGAGGAAAGGCACCCGTCTCGGCTTGCTCCCGGCCAGATT